>ERZ791833.38-NODE-38-length-74519-cov-141.276_pt1 | contig 74519 bp, 57 predicted proteins | sample MGYA00510294_ERZ791833 | MGnify/ENA primary metagenome ERZ791833 (study PRJEB30046, sample SAMN00715270) | human gut metagenome | study: EMG produced TPA metagenomics assembly of the A metagenome-wide association study of gut microbiota in type 2...
TATCTCGTGTAGGTGGTTCTGCCCAGATCAAGAGTATGAAGAAGGTGGCTGGTACACTGAAGATTGATATGGCTCAGTATCGTGAGCTGGAGGCCTTCTCTAAGTTCTCTAGCGATATGGATGCCGTAACAGCGATGACTCTGGACCGTGGCCGTAAGAACGACCAGTTGCTGGTTCAGCCTCAGTACCGCCCAATGCCGGTAGGCGAGCAGGTAGCTATTCTCTATTGTGGTGTTCACGGATTGATGCACGACGTGCCAATGGATAAGGTTCGCGACTGTCAGGATCTGTTCCTCGATGCAATGCGCAGCCAGCACGCTGATGTGATTGAGACTTTGGGCGATGGTAAACTCACCGATGATGCCATTAAGGCAGTCGAGGAGACCATGGCTAATGTTGCAGGACAATATAAAGCGTAATAGCCTATGCCGTCATTAAAAGAGATAAAAACTCGCATAGCCAGCGTTAACAGTACCCGTAAGATTACGAGTGCGATGAAGATGGTGGCTTCCAGTAAGTTGCATCATGCTCAGGTGGCTATCCAGAATATGCTGCCTTATGGAAATATGTTGGAACATATCCTCAAGAGTTTCCTGGTAAGTACTCCGAATGTAGACCATCCGTTGCAGTTGGAGCACAAGGAGACCAAGCGTGTAGCTCTTGTAGTATACAGTTCTAATAGTAGCTTGTGTGGTGGATTCAATTCCAACGTTATCAAGATGATGATGCATGCAGTGGACGAGTATAAGGCTCAAGGCATTGACGACATCACGGTATATCCTATCGGACGAAAAGTGGCAGAGAAGGCTCAGAAACTAGGTTTGAAGATTGGCGGTAACTTTTATGATCTTGCCGATCATCCTCATGCCAGCGCTTGTGCAGATATCGCCCATTCACTTGCCAAGCAGTATGCTGCTGGTGAGCTCGATAAGGTGGAGATGATTTATCATCACTTTAAGAGTGCCGGTTCACAGATTCTGACCCGCAAGACTTTCTTGCCTATTGACCTCAGCACTGAGGCGATAGGAGTGGACAACGATCGTGACCTTACCTCTAATGTGGCTACGGCAAAGGCTCAGGAATATCTGCGCCAAAAGCAGGCTGAAGCTGACGAACGCCAGAGTTCTGAGGCAAAACCTCTGAATGATGACTTCATTGTAGAGCCAGACTTGGAGACTGTTTTGGGAGTCTTGATTCCTAAGCAGCTTCGTCTGATGATTTATACAGCGTTGCTGGATAGCCAGGCGAGTGAGCATGCTGCCAGAATGGTGGCCATGCAGACCGCTACGGATAATGCCGATGAACTCTTGCGCGAACTCAACTTGCAGTACAACAAGAGTCGTCAACAGGCCATTACCAATGAATTGCTTGATATTGTGGGAGGTAGCGTAAACAACTAAGTTGCGCATCTCTTCAATCTATAAAATTAAATCGGGATGTTTGCAGTTCTGAACTTGCAGACATCCCGATTTTTTATCTTCCTTAGTTACGAGTGCTATCTCCCTTAGTTACGGGTATTATCTCCCTTAGTTACGAAATTATCTCCGAAGGTTACGAAATTATCTCCGAAGGTTATGAAATTATCTCCGAAGGTTATGAAAATATCTTTCGGAGATATTCTCCTGTTATAGTCCTGTATATTTCCTGATAGCCTTGATGAAGGTGTCACCATATTTATTGAGCTTGAATTCTCCGATACCACTGATCAGACTCATGGCATTCTTGGTGGTAGGTTTCATCCTTGCAAGTTCATGAAGACTCTTGTCGCTGAGTACGATATATGGAGGATAACCCTGTTCGTCGGCAAGGTTCTTGCGTATCTTTCTGAGGTGTTCAAAGAGCCCTTTGTCTTCCACGCCTTTCGAGTCTTCCTGGAAGATGACACGTTCGGCATGCACCTCAGGAATGAGATTTCCCGGCTGGGTGATGGCGCCCTTCCTGTTGCGTACCGTTTTCTGTGGGCGGGTGGCTTTATCATCTTCTTCGATATAAGCCAGCGAAACATGATGTTCTCCCTTCAGTACCTTCCAGCCTAAATCGGTAACCTTCATGTAGTTGTGGTTGTTGTAGGCAATCTCGAAGAATCCCATCTGCAGCATCTGCAGCAGATAAGCATTCCAATCCTTAGATGTTGTATCCCTGCCCACACCGAAGGTTTTCATCTCGTTGTATTTGTTTTTCACAACTGCAGAAGAATGCATGCCTCTCAGAATCTCGATGCAGGTACCTACTGCAATATGCTCACCCGAACGGACCACGGCACTCAGGGCTTTCTGGGCTCTGATGGTGCCGTCGAAGGTGTGTGGAGGATTCTTGCAAACATCACAGTTGCCGCAGTTGCAGGATGATGTCTCGCCAAAATAATTCAGCAGAATGCGTCGTCGGCATACTCTCGATTCGGCATATTCCTCCATGCGGCGCAGTTTTTCCATGTTCACATCACGCTGTCCGCTGTCTTCGCAGAAAGAACGGAGGGTGATGATGTCGGCCATCGAATAGAACAGCACGGTATCTGATGGTGCTCCATCTCTTCCGGCTCTACCTATTTCCTGATAGAAACTCTCGATGCTTTTAGGCATATTATAGTGGATTACCCAGCGCACATTACTCTTGTCGATGCCCATTCCGAAAGCGATGGTAGCACATACCACCTGAATCTGGTCCATCTTGAACCGCTCCTGTACTGAAGCTCTGGTCTGGGCAGTCATTCCGGCGTGATAGGCTGCGGCATTGATACCCAGATCGATAAGTTCCTGAGCTACCATTTCGGTGTTCTTGCGGGAGAGACAGTAGATGATGCCCGCTTCTTCCGGATGATTACTGATGAAGCGGGTGATGTATTGGAGCTTTGCCTTTTTGGTACTCTCCTGTCTTACGGTGAGGGAGAGATTGGGGCGGTCGAAACTGCTTACGAACGTCTGCCCATTGAGATGAAGCTGGCGTATGATATCTTCGCGCGTTATCTTGTCGGCTGTGGCTGTGAGCGCCATCACCGGGACATTGCGGAAATTCTCGTGCAGCATACCTAGCTGCGAATACTCCGGACGGAAATCGTGTCCCCACTGGCTGATACAGTGGGCCTCGTCAACGGCAAAGAGCGAAATCTTGATGTTGCTGAATAAATAAGGTATCTCGCTGATGAGTTTTTCGGGCGAAACATAAAGGAGTTTCAGTTCTCCCTTCTCGCATCGACGGCGGATGATAAGTTCGTCGGTCGTGTCGTTTCCGCTGTTCAGTGCTTCTGCCGGGATACCGTTTGCCTTGAGCGCCTCCACCTGGTCGTGCATCAGACTGATGAGCGGTGAAATGACCACAGCGGTACCTTCCATTGCTAATGCGGGAACCTGGTAGCACAGACTCTTTCCACCACCAGTCGGCATGAGAACCAGACAGTCGTGTCCCTGCATTACCTCTTTGATAATCGCTTCCTGGTTGGGGCGGAAGGAATCGTATCCAAAATAGCTTTTTAATATCTCGTTTATCTGCATGATTGCCGTTTTATGTTTTCTGCCTTTACCGGCATGTTTTTGTTTTGATTTTCATGCAAAGGTAATGAATAATCTGCATAAATAAAAGTTTTCTCCAAGAAAAAGTGCATATTTCAAGTAAAAAACTTTGCAAAGAGCGAAAAACAGGAGGAAAAGTTTGGTATGTGGAAAAAATGTATTACTTTTGCATGGTAAATACAGATAAAAATGGCAAAATGTAATGTAAACACTCAAGAGCGATTTGCCGATATCCAGATGCTCCGTTATGAGCTGAAGGGTTTCGAAAACCTGTCGCTCACACAGAAAATTTATATTTATTGCTTGTCGAAGGCAACCCTCTTGGGACGTGATATCACCTTCGACCAGCAGGGCAAATACAACCTGCGCATCCGTAAAACCCTGGAGGCTGTATACCGTCATTACGAGGGTAATCGCGAAAGCGAAGATTTCAAGGCTTTCGAAGTTTATCTGAAGCGTGTCTGGTTTGCCAGCGGCATCCATCATCACTATGGATGTGAAAAGTTTGTGCCAGGATTTTCAGAGGAATCTTTCTATGAGATGGTTGGGGCTGTAGCCGATGAATACCTGCCTCTTTCCAAGGGACAGAGCAAGGAAGATCTGTTGGGCATTCTGGTGCCTGTCATCTTCAATCCGGAAGTCATGCCTAAGCGCGTGAATCAGACGGATGGCGAGGATCTGGTACAGACTTCAGCCTGCAATTTCTATGAGAATGTTTCTCAGGCAGAAGTTGAACGTTTCTATGCCAGGATGAAGGAAGAGAGCAACGAACAGGCACCTTCGTATGGACTGAACTCTAAACTGACCAAGCGTAATGGTGAACTGGTGGAACTGAAATGGACAGAAGACGGACTCTATGGCGCTGCTATCAAGGAGATTGTTTCCTGGTTGCTCCGTGCTCAGAAATATGCTGAAAATGAGGAACAGAAACATCTCATCGATCTCCTGGTGAAGTATTATCGTACAGGCGATCTCAAGGATTTCGACCGTTACAGCATCGCCTGGGTGCAGCAGCATGAGGGAATGATTGATTTTATTAACGGATTTATCGAAGTGTATGGCGATCCGCTCGGACTGAAAGGTACTTGGGAAGGCATCGTAGAATATAAGGATCTTGAAGCAACGAAGCGCACCCAGACCATCAGTCAGAATGCCCAGTGGTTTGAGGACCATTCACCTGTAGACTCACGTTTCCGCAAGCCGGAGGTGAAGGGTGTTACAGCCAATGTCATCTGTGCGGCGATGTTGGGTGGCGAAGAGTATCCTGCTTCTGCCATCGGCATCAATCTTCCGAATGCCAACTGGATCCGTCAGGAATATGGTTCTAAGAGTGTGACCATCGGTAACCTGACCGAGGCATATAACAAGGCAGCTCAAGGCAATGGTTTCCGCGATGAATTCGTTATCGATGAGGATACCATCAGTCTGATGAATCAGTACGAGGATATTACAGATGATCTGCATACCGACCTGCATGAGTGTCTGGGACATGGTAGCGGACAGCTTTTGCCGGGTACCGACCCTGATGCACTGAAGGCGTATGGCAGTACGATAGAAGAGGCGAGAGCCGATCTTTTCGGACTCTATTATGTAGCCGACCATAAATTGGTAGAACTGGGTCTGACTCCGAATGATGAGGCATACAAGGCTCAGTATTACGGTTATCTGATGAACGGTCTGCTCACCCAGACCATCCGCATTAAGGAAGGCGACAAGATAGAGGAAGCCCATATGCGCAACCGTGCGCTGATAGCCTGGTGGGTGATGGAACATGCCGAGGGTGCTGTGGAACTGGTGAAGATGGATATGAACTATGCTTCTGCTGAGGATGCTTTGAAGGACAGTGAGGGCAATATCATTACGACGAAGACTTATGTGAAGATTAATGATTATGCCAAGCTCCGCCATCTCTTCGGTGAGTTGCTTGCTGAAATTCAGCGCATCAAGAGTGAGGGCGATTTCGAGGCTGCCCGCCAACTGGTTGAGAAGTATGCCGTGAATATTGATCCGGAATTGCACCGCGAGATACTGGCAAGATACAAGAAACTGAATCTCGCTCCATACAAGGGATTCATCAATCCGAAGATGACTCTGGAGATGGATGAAGAAGGCGAAATTACAGACGTGGTATTGGATTACGAGGAGAGCTATGTCGACCAGATGTTGCGCTACTCTGATGAATACGGAACGCTTTAGAAAGTTAATAGTTAAGAGTTGATAGTTTATAGGGCAATCTTGCTATACGGCGAAGCCGCTATAAACTGTTAACTATAAACTTTTAAAAAACGATGATAGATAATAAGAACGAGGAATTTCCGATAGTAGATGAAATGGGCAACATCCTGGGCGCTGTTACCCGCGGTCATGCCCATGACGGAAGCAAGATATTGCATCCGGTTGTTCATCTGCATGTATTCAACAGCCGGGGTGATCTGTATCTGCAGCATCGTCCAACCTGGAAGGATATCCAGCCGGATAAATGGGATACAGCCTGCGGCGGTCATGTAGATTTAGGAGAAAGTGTGAGTCAGGCATTGCATCGCGAGGTAAGGGAAGAATTGGGTATCACCGATTTTGAACCGGAATCTCTGGGACATTATGTCTTTGAGAGCCAGCGGGAAAAGGAACTGGTTTACGTACATCGTTGTGTATATGATGGCGAGGTGAAACCGAGCCAGGAAGAATTGGCCGGTGGCAGATTCTGGACAAAGGATGAAATCAGCGAAAACATCGGCAAGGGTGTTTTCACTCCGAACTTCGAAAACGAATACCAGAAGTATTTCATGTAATGACGAAAATAGCCATAAAAATACGTCCCGACGTAGCATTTGCTGCATCGGGACGTATTTTTTTTGTATGTCGGGACGCAGCACCATGCTACGTCGGGACGTAATTTCTGCAGGGTCGTGGCCTGTTTCTGACTGCGTCAGCAGAGCCATTATATCTCGTAGATACCCTTGAGTGCTCCTCTTGCGATTTGTTCGAAATCTTCACCGAAGTCGCAGAAACGGAGAACCGCATTAGAGGCAGCATGTTTTATTCCCATGTTGTCACCCTGCAATGCTGCGGCAGCCTGATCCAGGAATTCGTTGATGCCACGCTCGTTAGGCTCTTTTCCATTGGCAAAGAGACGGGCCAGGAGCTGGAAACCGGCAATCTCGTAGAGTGGCTTGTCACTCGCTATCCACTGGTAGGCGATGACAGGCGCATAATCTACGTGCTGCAAAAGGTTGAAGGCAAGCATCTCTGCCATCTCCTGACTCTGTACCTGTTCCATCCATAAATCTGTGATTTCCGGAAGCATCTTATCGGCAGGCATAATGAGTGTAGCCAGAATCTTGCACTCCCGGATATCTTCCTTCCACAGTTCGATGGCGAGGTCATAGTCTTTGCCATATTCCTCAGCCATCTTTTTCAGTTCATAGAATGGTACGCCCCAATTCAGTTTATATCCCAGTCCCTTATCGCGCATAGATTGCGATCCCGGACCGTTCATCAGCAAGCGGAAGCTTCGCTTGATAGTCATCAGTTTCTGATGTGTTTCTTCGTTCATTATTTTAGAGTTTATAATTGATAGTTTATAGTTAATAGGGCATTCTTGCTATTATTTTACGTTATCTTTTATAGACACTATAGACATCTTTTGTCTATACGGCGTAGCCGCTATTAACAATAAACTATTAACTAAATTATAGTTTCATTATTTTACAGAACATTCCTTCGAACTGTTCCTCTATATTTGCAGGTTTATGCTTGAAGATACCGAAGATGGCACTTCCGCTACCACTCATCGCTGCATATACGGCACCCAGGTTGTACAGTTTCTGTTTGATTTCAGCCAGTTCCGGGTGCATCTTGAAGATAGGTGCCTCAAAATCGTTGACAAGTTCCTCTTTCCAAGTCTCGATAGGCTGGCGTACAATGTCGCGGCAACATTTGGCTGGTGTCTGTAGGGTGATGGCTGCATAAGCCTCTTTGGTGCTGACGGCAATGTCATTGCGCTTTACTACAACCAGATGATAGCCCCTCAGATTATCGCCAGGACCACTTACCGGCATCAGTTCTTCTCCGATACCTTCTGCATAGCAAGCAGTATCGCCATCCTCAGGATCGGCAGAAATGAAGTAGGCACAGTCTGCGCCCAGCTTGGCAGCATATCTTTCCATCTCCGGATTACCGATGTTGAGACGGAAACGCTCGTCCAACAAACGAATCATGAAGGCTGCATCGGCAGAACCGCCACCCAAACCTGCCTGCGAAGGAATACGCTTCACCAGGTGAGCATGGATGCGTGGAATCCTGAAGTCGGCAGCCAGGAGATTATAAGCTTTTACAACGAGATTGTTCTGTTCATCGCAATCCACTGCGTTACCTGTAATCTTCAGATCACAAGGAACATCGCTAGGGAATTCATCGCCCATGAGTTTGATTTCAAGTGCATCGGTCAGCGGAATAGGGTAGAACACCGTTTCGAGATTGTGGTATCCATCTTTCCGCTTGCTAACTATATTTAAACCAAGATTGATCTTGGCGCAAGGAAATGTAATCATAACTTTTCAGTTTAAAGGGTTCGTTACTATTTCTTTTTCTTTGCAAAGATACAGAAAAATATCTAACATGGTGCATCTTTTACAGGATTATTTTTATCTGTAGCATTAAAAATATTAAAATAAGCCCTGTTTTGCAATATCTTTTGTATCTTTGCAATTACAAATTATTAATAGATTATGAAAAAAGGAGATAAAGTCAGATTCTTGAGCGAAGTGGGTGGCGGAAAGGTTGCCGGCTTCCAAGGTAAAAATATTGTGCTCGTTGAGGATGAGGATGGTTTTGAGATTCCGATGCCTATCAACGAGGTAGTTGTGGTGGAGCAGGATGAATACTCCATGGGTAAGATGATTTCGGCTAAGATGGATGCGCAGCAGAAGGCTGAGGAGCATGCTAATACCGAACTGCATCAGGACAGCCGGAGTATCAAGGCCATCTTGAATGATCACGATGACGTGGATATGGAGGTAGAGGAATATGATGCTGCCGACCGTGAGATAACCTTTGTGAAACCGGTTCAGGAACGTACGGGTGGCAACAAGCTCAGTGCTTATCTCGCCTTTGTGCCTATCAATATCAAGGATGTGACCAATACCCGTTTCGAGACCTATATGGTGAATGACAGCAACTACTATCTCCACTATACCTATCTCGTGGCTGAGGGAAATGCATGGACTCTGAAAGCTGAGGGAGAAATAGAACCGAACACCAAACTCTTCATCGAGGAATTCGGTCGTGAGGCTCTAAACGAGATGGAACATATCGCCATCCAGATGATAGCCTACAAGAAGGACAAGCCATTCCTTCTGAAGCCGGCAACAGATGTTCAGTTCCGCCTCGATCCTGTGAAATTCTATAAGCTTCATCTTTTCGAGGAGAACGATTTCTTCGAGACTCCAGCCTATCTCTTTACGATTGTAGAGAACGATGAAATAGCCCGTCCGCTGGTTATCGATTCCAAGCGCCTGAAAGAACAGATGTATAAGGATGAGAAGGTTGTCGCCAACACCAGCAAGAAGAAGAGCAAGAAGGATGATGGTACTCTTGTGATAGATCTTCATGCGGATGAAGTGCTTGAAACAACTGCTGGAATGAATTCTGCAGATATTCTTCATTATCAGATGGATATCTTCAAGAAGACCATGGAGGAATATAAGAAAAAGAAGGGACAGAAAATTATCTTTATTCATGGAAAGGGCGAAGGTGTGTTGCGCCAGACTCTCATTCATGAGTTGAACTATCGCTATAAGAGTTGCACCTATCAGGATGCTTCTTTCCAGGAGTATGGCTATGGTGCTACACAGGTAACAATAAAGTAATTTATTATGAAGTACGGATTTATTAAGGTAGCTAGTGCCATCCCTGCCGTAAAGGTGGGTGATGTCATTTTCAATACCCAGCAGATAGAGGAACAGATAGCGCTGGCTGAGGGAAAGGGTGTAGAGATCATTACATTTCCGGAACTCTCTGTTACGGGCTATTCCTGTCAGGATCTCTTCCGTCAGCAGATGCTTCTTGAATCATCTGAGCAGGCGGTGATGATGTTGCTCGATTTCACACGCAAACTCGATATCATCTCTATCGTAGGTGCGCCGGTGATAGCGGGCGACTTGTTGCTCAATTGTGGTATCGTTATCCAGCATGGACAGATTCTCGGTATTGTACCGAAGACATATCTTCCAAACTACAGCGAGTTTTATGAGAAACGCTGGTTTGCCTCGGCTCAGGACCTGAGAGATTGCGAAGTCCGTTATGCCGGACATAAGGTGAAACTGACGCCTGATGTTCAGATTTTTCAAACTTTCGATGGCGTACAGTTTGGTGTGGAAATCTGCGAAGATGTATGGGCTCCGGCTCCTCCTAGCAACAAACTGGCGCTAGCAGGAGCAGACCTGATTTTCAATCTTTCTGCAAGTGACGAACTCATCGGAAAACATCATTATCTGAAGAGTCTGCTCAGCCAGCAGAGTGCCCGTACCATGACCGGATATATCTACAGTTCCTGCGGATTCGGTGAGAGTACGCAGGATGTGGTTTATGGTGGAAATGCCCTGATTTATGAGAATGGAGTTTTACTTTCACAGAGTGAACGTTTCTCTATTGAACCGCAGATGGTTATCTCACAGATAGATGTAGAGAAACTCCGCTCTGAGCGTCGTACGAATTCTACTTATGTAAATGCCCAGCGCAATATTAAGTATTCTGTTCTCGGCGGTCAGTTCAATATCCGTAATATCGAAGCCGATCCTACCGAAAATGAACGCGATTTTGTGTTGGAACGTGAGGTGAATCCTCATCCGTTTATTCCTACCAGCAGCGATATGAATGCCTCTTGCGAGGAAATTTTCAATATCCAACTCATGGGACTAGCCAAGCGTATCGTTCATACCCATGCCAAGACCGTAGTAATCGGTATTAGCGGCGGTTTGGATTCTACGCTGGCCTTACTCGTTTGTGTAAAAGCTTTTGATAAACTCAAGATGAACCGCAAGGGTATTGTAGGTGTCACTATGCCGGGATTCGGAACCACAGACAGAACCTACAATAATGCAATCTCGCTGATGCAGAGTCTTGGTATTACCATTAAGGAAATCAGCATCGCCAAGGCTGTAACCCAACACTTTGAGGACATCGGTCAGGATGCCAGTGTGCATGATGTGACTTACGAGAATTCCCAGGCTCGTGAACGCACCCAGATCCTGATGGATTTAGCCAATAAGATGGGGGGTATGGTTATCGGTACCGGCGACCTTTCAGAGTTGGCATTAGGATGGGCTACCTATAATGGTGACCACATGAGCATGTATGGCGTGAATGCCAGCATTCCTAAGACCCTGATCCGTCATCTCGTAAATCATGTAGCAGAGAGTGGGGTAGACGAACAGAGTCGCATCACTCTTCGTGATATCATCGAAACTCCTATCAGTCCAGAGTTGATTCCAGCAGATGAGAATGGAAATATCAAGCAGAAGACGGAAGATTTGGTGGGACCATACGAACTGCATGATTTCTTCCTCTACTATTTCCTGCGTTTCGGTTTCCGTCCTTCCAAGATTTACATGTTGGCAAAGAAGGCATTTATTGATTCCGAACTGGAGCGTGTAAAGATCAGTGATAATGATCCTGACAGCTATGATGAGGAGACTATCAAAAAGTGGCTGAAGACCTTCGTGCGCCGTTTCTTCAATCAGCAATTCAAGCGCAGCTGTCTGCCAGACGGCCCGAAAGTAGGTAGCGTAAGCCTCAGTCCTCGTGGCGACTGGCGTATGCCTAGTGATGCAGCTTCAGCCATCTGGCTGCAAGAGGCTGAAAACCTCTGAATTTGATTTCGGACAAGCCAAAAGTACAATATTCTTTCTGTTTTCTGGCGCGCCCGTTATATTAATTATAAAGGGGCTGGATTTTGTAAATATTTGGTTTACAGAATCCAGCCTCTTTTTCTTAATATTTGTGAAATCGATTGCACAAAAATATCAGCAGAAAAGTGAAATATCTTGTTGGGCGGATAGAAATAGTTTGTAATTTTGCGGCAGATAATTCAACTATTCAATTTTAACTTAACAATTTCATTATGAAGAAACTTGCCGCAAAATTATGGGCAGTTTTAATGCTCATGTTGGTCTCTATGCAGACGATGGCTACAGACACGTTTACCAGCAATCGTACTGATTTCCGAGACGAAAGTATCTATTTCATGATCACCACCCGTTTTTACGATGGAGATCCAAGTAACAACGTGCTCTGCTGGGATAACCAGGAAGCGCAGAAGAGTACCAAGGACCCTTGTTGGCGAGGTGACTTCCAGGGTGTGATCGACAAGCTCGACTACATCAAGGCTTTAGGTTTTACAGCCATCTGGATTACACCTGTCGTTCAGAATGCGTCTGGTTATGACTACCACGGCTATCATGCCATGGATTTCTCTAAGGTTGACTGCCGCTATCAGAGCGGTGACGGCAGCAAGAGTGGTGACGTGATGTTCCAGGAACTCATCAACAAGGCTCACGACAAGGGTATCAAGATCATTCTTGACATCGTGCTCAACCACACTGGTAACTTCGGTGAGGAGAAGCTCTGCAAGATGTTCGACCGTGATACTCATCTTCGTAACCAAGCATACATTGATGCTTGTATGATCCCTGATGAGAGCAAGTTGGGCAACGATTACTTGGGCAATGTAAAGATACAGTATCAGCGTCGTCTTGCCCTGATGAAGAATACAGATGGTAATAACCACGATATACACAACTATTGGCACCATACTGCCAACAACTGGAACTGGGACTTCCCAAGCCGTTGGATGGGGCAGATTGCTGGTGACTGTGTGGATCTCAACACAGAGAACGACTACGTGGCTAAGTATCTCGTAGATTGCTATGGACAGTTTATCAAGATGGGTGTCGATGGTTTCCGTATTGATACATCTGGCCACATCTCCCGCTTGACATTCAACAAGGAGTTTATCCCTCAATTTGAAGCACTTGGTAAGCAGTACGAGAACAAGCGCTTGAACAAGGCACCTTTCTTTATGTATGGTGAGGTTTGTACACGTATGAACGATGTAACCTATAGAGGTCAGGCAAACCTCTCTTGCTACTTCTATACCTGGAAGTCGGACGAGGCCTTGCTCAACAAATGGGATGGAAGCAAAAGTTACTGGGATAATCAGGTGATTCCTGAGGGTTCTGAGCCTGTAGGCCCACAACTGCTTTGCTTGGAGGAGACTACTTCTCCAAAGAGCAACAATGCCAAGATGCTCAATGGTGCATGGCACGAGCCAGACTATTCTCAGTCAAGCGGATTCAACGTCATTGACTTCCCTATGCACTACAGCTACAACACTGCCCAACAGGCTTTCAGCTTGGCAAGCGGCGACGAGTGCTATAATGACGCTACTTTCAATGTGGTATATGTAGATAGCCATGACTATAGTCCAGGTCCAAGCGATACCAACCGTTTCGGTGGTACAGATGCTCAGTGGGCTGAGAACCTCTCTCTCTTGTTTACCTTCCGTGGAATCCCATGTCTCTATTATGGTTCTGAGGTAGGTTTCCGTCGTGGTGTAGTAATTGATAAAGGTCCTAATGGTCCTCTTTCTAACACCGGTCGTGCTTACTTCGGTGGTTATATCACAGGTGATGTAGAAGCATCAGACTTCGGTGAATACAAGGCTTCTGGTAATGTGGCTGCCTCTTTGAATCATGATGTGGCTCAGCACCTCATCCGTCTGAACAAGATTCGTCAGGCAGTGCCTGCTCTCCGCAAGGGTCAGTGGACTACAGATGGTTGCACTGCCAATGGCGGTATCGCTTTCAAGCGTGCTTATAAGGACAGCTATGCACTCGTAGCCCTCAATGGTGGTGCTACTTTCACAGATTGCCCAGCTGGTACTTATACAGACTTGGTAACAGGCAAGATTTACACAGGTCCTACTATCACCGTTGATGCTCCTAATAATCAGGGTCAGGTTCGCGTACTCGTGAAAGACTGGACTGGTGGCAAGCTCATTGAGGATGGCGCTTTCATCTACGAAACTGCTGCTCAGCATAAGGGTGGTCAGACCTATGATGGTAATGAAGAGGCTGGTACAACTTGGATTGATGAGGCTCCTATTCAGCCTGCAAGCGTTTCATTCTCACAGGCAGGTGGATCATTCCGCACTGAGACTATTAACATGACAGTTACTCTCTCTGAAGACGCTAAGTCTGGTTGGTATCAGATACAAGGCCAGGATAAGGTGAACTTGACTCCTGGTGTGAGTGAGAACCTTACCATCGGCGAAGGTATGAACTTTGGCGACACCAAGACTATTGATTGGAGCGCAGAGGGCCAGGACGGTAAAGTGAAGAGCGGTAGCTTGACCTTCACCAAGGTAGATTCTAATGCTTCTATCATGGTATATGTAAAGGCTGCTAATGCTCCTCACATCCATGCTTGGACAACAGGTACAGACGGCAAAGACTTGACAGGCGCATGGCCTGGTAAGGTAATGGCCGGTCCTGTGGAGATTGATGGTGCTAAATACTGGACTTACTCTTTCGATGGCGTAGAGAATTTCAATGTCATCTTGAATAATGGAAATGGTGCACAGTCTGGTGAAATCACTGGTATCACAGGCGATATCCACTTGGAGTATGATGGTGGTACAAGTGCCAAGAAGATTGACGCTCCTGTCAATACTGCAGCCAAGGTTACTTTGAGTCCTAATGGTGGTGACTTCCAGAAGACTATCTCCGTAACAGCAACCCTCAGCAACAATGCCAAGAGCGGTTGGTATAAGATTGGTGATGGCGAGCAGGTGGCTTTTACTCCTGGTAAGGCTGCTACTTTCACTCTCGGTGCTGACATGATGGAAGGCGAGAGCAAGACTGTAACTTGGAGCGCAACCAATACTGACAATGAAACCAATACTGGTTCTGCAACCTTCAACAAGATAAAAGAGGTAGTTATTCCTACTCCAACAGGTATCTTCGCTTACTTCCTCGCTCCTGCAGAATGGAGTGACATCCACGTATGGGCTTGGAATGATGCAGACAACTTTACCGGTGGTACCTGGCCAGGTGTAAGCTGTACCAAGACTGACATGAAGAAGAATGGTCTGGATGTCTGGATGTGGAAGTTTGATGGTGATTTGACAGGTGCTCCTACTAATATTATCTTCAACAATAATGGTAATGGTGTCAACCAGACAGAAACTTTTGCTTTCGTCAACGGTGCAGTTTATGACCGCAACGGTAAGACCAATGCTTTCGAGAACGGTGCAGTTTATTACCGCAACGGTAAGACCAATGAGTCTGCCTCAACAGGTATCAACCAGGTAGGTAGCAAGAAGGCTCCTGCTAAGTTGAAGATTTACTCTATCAATGGTGTGAAGGTAGCCGAAGTAAACAAGGTTTCTGATGCAGAATACGTTCTGGCTCCAGGTATGTATATCTGCAATGGCAAGAAGTTTGTTATCAAGTAGTCAATGGTTAGCCGCCATTACTTTTAGAAACATTTAGTTTATCATATTTCATTTATTTTAGGTTTAAGTACTCCTAAATGACTTGAAAAGAGCAATTTTTCAGTCATTTAGGAGTCTTTTTTGTATATATAAGTAGAAAATATATTAAAGATTTTGGGTAAAACCTTTTTTTTTTGTAACTTTGCGCCCAAAAGTAAAAACATTATAAAAATATAAGATAATATGGCTAAGAAATTTGCCGAGCACAATGGTCTGAATTTGACTCAGACAAACAATGACGTACTAGCAGCGTGGGAGAAAAATGATATCTTCCACAAGTCTATCGATGAGCGTGAAGGCTGCCCTCAGTTTATCTTCTTTGAGGGACCTCCATCTGCTAATGGCCACCCGGGTATTCACCACGTGTTGGCACGTAGTATCAAGGATACATTCAACAGATACAAGACCATGAAGGGCTTCCAGGTTCACCGCAAGGCGGGATGGGATACCCACGGACTCCCTGTTGAACTCGGTGTCGAGAAGGAACTCGGCATCACCAAGAAAGATATCGACAACAAGGCTTCAGAGAAGTATATCTCTACCGAGGATTACAACCACAAGTGCCGCGAGAACGTGATGAAGTTCACCGCTGAGTGGCGCGAGTTGACCGAGAAGATGGGTTACTTCGTAGATCTCGATCATCCTTATATCACCTACGATAACAAGTACATCGAGACTCTCTGGTGGCTCCTCAAGCAGCTCTACAACAAGGGTCTGCTCTACAAGGGTTACACCATCCAGCCATACTCTCCAGGCGCAGGTACAGGTTTGAGCTCTCACGAGTTGAACCAGCCTGGCTGCTACCGCGATGTCAAGGATCTCACCACCACAGCCCAGTTCCTCATCAAGGATCCTAAGGCAGAGTGGACCAAGTGGGGCAAGCCTTACTTCATCGCATGGACCACTACACCTTGGACTTTGCCATCAAACGTGGCTCTCTGTGTGGGTCCTAAGATTGACTATGTAGCCATCGAGACCTACAACCTCTACAATGGCGAGCCTATGACACTCGTGATGGCTGAGGCGCTGGTAGGTTCATATCTGAAGGCTGACCAGGAGTGCAAGGAGGGCGATCTCCTTCCATTCGACAAGGAGAAGAAGCAGTGCCCATGGCGCGTTATCGACCACATGAAGGGTACAGACCTCGAAGGCTTGCACTACGAGCAGCTCCTGCCATGGGTAAAGCCATGCGAGAAGGTAGATGCCTTTGCTCCAGCTTTCGTTACAGAGTATGCTGCAGCTCATCCTGAGAAGGTATTCGCTTCTGAGGATGGTCGCGATAAGTTCGTTGAGATGGATAGCGAGGCTTTCCGTGTCATCCTCGGCGACTACGTTACTACCGATGACGGTACTGGTATCGTGCACATCGCTCCTACATTCGGTGCCGATGATGCCAAGGTGGCTAAGGATGCCAACATCCCAGCTCTCTACCTTATTAATAAGAAGGGCGAGACCCGCCCAATGGTTGACCTCCAGGGTAAGTTCTATCTCATCGAAGACCTCGATGCCAACTTCGTGAACGCTTGCGTCAACAAGGAGGCATATGCTCATCACGCAGGCGACTACGTGAAGAATGCCTACGACCCACAGTTTAATGTGGATGGCGTCTGGGACAAGAAGGCTTCTGATAAGGCTGAAGACCTGAACATCGTACTCTGCTACGAGTTGAAGCAGGAGGGCAAGGCTTTCAAGAGCGAGAAGCACGTGCACAACTATCCTCACTGTTGGCGTACCGACAAGCCTATCCTATATTATCCATTGGATAGCTGGTTTATCAAGGATACAGCCCGCAAGGAGCGCATGGTAGAACTCAACAAGACCATCAACTGGCAGCCTGAGAGCACCGGTACAGGCCGTTTCGGCAACTGGCTCGAGAACCTGAACGACTGGAACCTTTCACGTTCCCGTTTCTGGGGTACTCCATTGCCAATCTGGCGTGATGAGAACCGTGGCGAGAAGTGCATCGGCAGCCTCGAGGAACTCTATGCTGAAATCGAGAAGTCGGTGGCTGCCGGCATCATGCAGAGCAACCCACTGAAGGAGAATGGTTTCGTGCCTGGCGACTACAGTCAGGAGAACTATGATAAGATTGACCTCCACCGTCCATACGTTGACAAGATTGTATTGGTTAACGAGGAGGGCAAGCCAATGTATCGTGAGAGCGACCTCATCGACGTTTGGTTCGATTCAGGTTCAATGCCTTACGCCCAGCTCCACTACCCATTCGAGGGTGAGATGGCCCGTGGCACAGAGGCAGACCGCGATGCACTCATCCACAGCACCTACGAGGGATATGCTATTCCTCCTAAGTTCTATCCAGCCGACTTCATCAACGAGGGCGTGGATCAGACCCGTGGATGGTTCTTCACCCTGCACGCCATCGCTACCATGGTATTCGATAGCGTAGCCTTCAAGAACGTAATCTCTTCTGGTCTCGTTCTCGATGCCAAGGGTAACAAGATGAGTAAGCACGTGGGTAACGTGACTAACCCATTCGAGATGATTGACAAGTATGGTGCCGATCCTGTTCGTTTCTATATGATGACCAACAGCGAGCCTTGGGACAACCTCAAGTTCGACCCTAATGGTGTGGACGAGACCCGTCGTAAGTTCTTCGGTACCTTATATAATACCTACAGCTTCTTCGCCCTCTATGCTAATGTAGATGGTTTCGATGCTGAGGCTGCTCAGGTGCCATTCGAGAAGCGCCCAGAGATAGACCGCTGGATTCTCTCTTCACTCAATACCCTCATCAAGGGCGTTGACAGAGAGTTGGCTGGCTATGATCCAACCCGCGCAGGCCGTCTCATCGATGCTTTCGTCAACGATGACCTCTCTAACTGGTACGTTCGTCTGAACCGTAAACGTTTCTGGGGTAAGGAGATGAGCGAGGATAAGCTGAGTGCTTATCAGACTCTCTATACCTGCCTGATGACAGTGGCTAAGCTGCTGGCAGCATTCGCTCCATTCTATGCAGACGAGTTGTATCACGACTTGGGCGGCGAGTTGGAGAGCGTACATCTCGATAAGTTCCCTGTAGCTGATGAGGCTGCTATCGATGCCGACCTGGAGGAGCGTATGGCCATCGCCCAGAAGATTACTTCTATGGTATTGGCTTTGCGCCGCAAGGTGAACATCAAGGTGCGTCAGCCACTCCAGCAGATTATGATTCCTGCAGTAGATGATGTACAGAAGGCACACATCGAGGCAGTAGCAGGACTGTTGAAGAACGAGGTGAACGTGAAGGAGGTTAACTTCATTGAGGGTCAGGGTATTCTCGTAAAGAAGGTGAAGTGTAACTTTAGAGTGATGGGTAAGAAGTTCGGCAAGCTGATGAAGGGTGTTGCTGCCCAGATTTCAGCGCTCGATCAGGACCAGATTGCAGCCTTTGAGAAGGCAGGCAACATCACATTGAATATCGACGGACAGGAAGCCGTAGTAGAGGTAGCCGACGTGGAGATTATCTCAGAGGATATCCCAGGATGGCTCGTATCTAACGAGGGCAATCTGACCGTAGCGCTTGAGGTAGAGTTGACCCCAGAATTGAAGAAGGAGGGTATGGCTCGTGAGTTGATCAACCGTATCCAGAACCTCCGCAAGGAGACAGGTCTGGAGATTACCGACCGCATCAACGTAACTGTGGCTCCTAATGAGGAGACTGACGCAGCCATCAAGGCATTCGCTGACTACATCAAGGGTCAGGTATTGGCAGACAGCATCGAAATCGGCGACAACTCAGGTGTTGAGACCGAGTTTGATGACTTTAAGTTGAACATTCTCGTAGAGAAGAATTAAATAGTTAGGAGTTAGGAGTTAGAAGTTAGGAGCATTTCCAAACTGCTTGCTTCTAACTTTCTAGCCCTTATTTCCTAAAAACATTAACAAATAACATAATAGATAACATCTATGGCTAACGAAAAACTACGTTATAGCGATCAGGAGCTCGAGGAGTTCCGCGCTATCATTGATGAGAAATTGAAGGTGGCAAAGCAGACTTATCATGATTGCATGGCTCAGCTGAACCACTCAGACAGTAATGATGTGGTAGATACATCACCAACCTACAAGGCTCTTGAAGAGGGTAGTGAAGCACAAAGCAAGGAAGAAATCATCCAGATGGCTCAGCGTCAGCAGAAGTTCATCAAGGGATTGGAAGCAGCTTTGGTGCGTATCCAGAACAAGACCTATGGTATTGACCGCGAAACAGGCGAGTTGATTCCTAAGGAGCGTTTGCGTGCTGTACCTCATGCCACTTTGAGTGTAGCTTCTAAGGAGGCTAGAAAAAAGTAATAAATGGAGAAAACAAGTAAAATTAAATACGGATGGCTCGTCACGGCAATGGTGGTTGTGCTTCTTGTTATCGATCAGATTATCAAGGTGTACATCAAGACCCATTTTTGCCTTGGCGAGTCTGTTCGTGTTACTGATTGGTTTTATATCGAATTTGTAGAGAACAACGGAATGGCTTGGGGTATGTCGTTTATCGGCAAGTTCTGGCTAAGTCTGTTGCGCCTGGTAGCCATCTGTGCGTTGAGCATTTATCTGCATCGCATCATTAAGCGTGGTACCTATCGCTTGTTATACATCATTTTGGTGGCGCTGGTTCTGACGGGTGCAATCGGCAATATGATTGATTCCATCTTCTACGGACTTATCTTTACCGGTGCTTCACCTTATTATGTATCTTATCTTGTGCCTTTCGGCGAGGGGTATGCACCCGTGCTCATGGGCAAGGTGGTTGATATGTTCCGCTTTCCGTTCTTCACATATACATGGCCTGAATGGTTCCCTTTCTGGGGTGGACAGCATGGTACATTCTTCGATCCTGTATTCAATTTTGCAGATTCCTGTGTATCAGTCGGTATCATTTCTCTCTTGCTTTTCTGTAGAAAAGAACTGGAAGCTCTCGGAGGTGGTGATAAGGAGAAGAAGGTTAAAGATTCTTCTTTTATTGAAACTGCTGAAGAAAAGATAAAGTCTCAATCTCAAGAAAATAAGGAGGACAAGTAATCATGAAGAAAGCTTTTCTTTATCTCTGTTGGATAGTAACCTTTTGTGCAGCCTTCGCTTCTTGCAAGCCTTCGCTGCCAAGAGATGTGCTCTCTAAAGGAAAGATGACGGATATTCTCTTCGATTATCACATCGCTCTTGCTATGGCGCAGAACGAAGACGGTGGTAGTGAGAAGAATAGTCTGGCTTATCGCGAGGCTGTACTGAAGAAACATGATGTCACCTCGGCAGACTTCGACAGTTCGATGGTTTATTATATGCGCCATACAGAATTGCTGCATGATGTGTATAAGGATTTGGCTGAAAGATTGGATAAAGAGGTGGTTGCATTGGGTGGAAACAGTACAGGAAATAGTGATTTTGACAATCTTACTGCTGTTGGCGATACTGCCAATATCTGGAAGGATGCTACTTCGATGGTATTCTCGCCTGATGAGGGCTTCAACAGTCGCAGTTTTAAAATTGAAGCTGATACTGCTTTCCATAAGGGTGACCGGTTCCGTCTTGATTTCGAATCGCAGTTTATCTTCCAGGATGGTATGCGTGATGGTATCGCTTTGCTGGCTGTTCAGTTCAAGAACGATAGTGTGGCACAGACTGTAATTCATATTCAGAGTGCTCAGCACTATAGTGTAGAACTCGCTGATAATGATAGCCTTGGAATCAAATGTATAAAGGGGTACTTTATGTTGAATGAGGGTGGCTTCAGTTCTGATGCCGGTTCTTTGACGACTCTTAAACTGATGTTTGTCAATAAGATTCGTCTCATCCGTATGCATTCTAAAAAGGTGGCACCGGTTTCTTCTTCTGCAGCATCTTCTGATTCGGCAAAAGTAGATACTGCTCGTAAGACCCGTATACCAGGTCCGAGTGTTCCAGCACGTCCGGATGGAGCTTTGGCGCCTCCGACCAGTGCACCGGTTTCTATGCCTGATAAACCTATTCAGATGACGAGTAATTAGTCTGGATGTTTAAGATATGGCTGAAATGAGGAGATGCGGAGCCCATCAGGTGATATTGCCGGATGGCTCGATATTGCAGCAGGCTGTGGTAGAAATACAAGAGGGCAGGGTGGTGAACTACTTCGAGTTTCGCGAGGAGTTGCCGATGACCGAATGGTTAGGCGGCGAAATCCGGGTGGAACGCGATGAGGAAGGCATCCTCCGTGCCCTGTGGAACGGAAAAGTAATCAATAAACATTAAACATAAACATTAATAATATGTTAAGCGTAGATCAATTAGAAGACAAGTTGATAGACTTGGCATTTGCTGAGGATATCGGTGATGGCGACCACACAACTTTGTGTTGTATCCCAGAAGACGCCATGGGTAAGAGCCACTTGCTTATCAAGGAAGATGGCGTGTTGGCAGGTGTTGAAATGGCAAAGAAGGTATTTGCCCGTTTCGATCCTACCATGAAGGTAGAAGTGTTGCTTCAGGATGGAACCCATGTTAAGAAAGGTGACATTGCAATGATTGTAGAGGGTAAGACCCGTTCTTTGCTCCAGACAGAGCGTTTGATGCTCAATATCATGCAGCGTATGAGTGGCATTGCTACCATGACTGCTAAATATGTAAAGCGTCTTGAGGGTACAAAGACTCATATCCTTGACACCCGTAAGACTACTCCAGGTCTCCGTATGTTGGAGAAGCAGGCTGTGAAGATTGGTGGTGGTATGAACCATCGCATCGGTCTTTTTGATATGATTCTCTTGAAAGATAACCATATCGATTTTGCTGGTGGTATCGATAACGCTATCGACCGTTGCCATGCTTATCTGCAGGAGAAGGGCCTCGACCTAAAGATTGAAATCGAGGTTCGCAGTTTCGATGAACTTGACCAGGTATTGAAGCATGGTGGTGTAAATCGTATCATGCTCGATAACTTCTCTGTGCCTGATACTAAGAAGGCTGTAGACATCATCGCAGGTAAGTATGAGACTGAGTCTTCTGGCGGTATCACTTACGATACCATCCGCGATTATGCAGAGCAGGGAGTTGATTTCATCTCAGTTGGTGCCTTGACACATAGTGTGAAGGGCTTGGATATGAGTTTCAAGGCTTGCGAATAAGTGAAGAATGAAGAGGGAAGAGTGAAGAATTCAAATGCTCTTCTCTTTTTGTATATATAAACTTTGTATATATAAATTAAGGTATATTTTATGAATAAGATTTTTGCTTCTGCCTTGATGGCTGTGGCTATGTTGGGCAGTGTCTCTGAGGCTGAGGCATGTACCAACTTTATAGTAGGAAAAAAAGCATCGGTTGATGGATCTGTGATGTGTTCATATAGTGCCGATGACTATGGTATGTTCCAAAATCTCTGTCATTTTCCTGCCGGTAAGCATGCTAAGGGCGAGATGCGTAAAATTTACGATTGGGATACCAATAAATATCATGGTGAGATTCCGGAGGCTGCCGAGACTTATAATGTGATTGGCAATATCAATGAATGGCAGGTCACCATCGGTGAAACTACTTATGGTGGACGTGAGGAGATGGCTGATTCTACAGGTATCATGGACTATGGTTCACTCATTTATGTTGCCCTGCAGCGTAGTAAGACTGCCCGTGAGGCTATCAAAGTGATGACAACCATCGCCAATACTTACGGCTATAATTCAGAAGGCGAGACCTTTACCATCTGTGATCCGAACGAAGCTTGGATTATGGAGATGATGGGCAAGGGACCAGGCTCTAAGGGCGTGGTTTGGGTAGCTCTCCGTATTCCTGATAATGCAGTTTGTGCACATGCTAACCAGAGTCGCATCGGCAAGTTCAATATGAAGGACAAGAAAAACGTGATGTATGCCAAGGATGTCGTTTCTTTTGCTCGTAGTAAGGGATGGTATCAGGGCAAGGATGCTGATTTCTCATGGAAAATGGCATATGCTAAGCCTGATTTCTCAGGACGTCGTTTCTGCGATGCTCGTGCTTGGGCTCTTTTGAATCATTTTTATGATATGAGTCCTTATCTTGATTGGGCTTTGGGTAAGGATCCTAATGCGAAGGATATGCCTCTCTGGGTGGTTCCAAACAAGAAGGTGAGTGTTGCTGATGTTGAGGCTTGCATGCGTGACCATTATGAGGGTACACCTCTTTCTGTTGCTGATGGCACTGATATCGGAGGTGGTATCTGGCAGATGCCTTACAGGCCAACTCCATTGATGTTTAAGGTGGATGGAAAGCAGTGCTTCAACGAACGACCGGTCAGCACCCAGCAGAGTGGTTTTGTTTTTGTTAGCCAGATGCGTTCATGGATGCCTAGAGAGATTGGCGGTGTTCTTTGGTTTGGTAATGATGATGCCAATATGGTAGCGTTCACACCAATCTACTGTTCTTCTACAGTTCGTCCTGAGTGTTATAACACACCGGGAGCAGATGCAGTGAATTTCAGTTTCAAGAATGCTTACTGGGTGTGCAATATGACCAGCAATATGGTTTATCCTCGTTACAGCCAGATGTTCCCAACTTTAAAGGAGGTTCGTGACAGTCTGGATAACAGCTATTTTGCTGCACAGCCAGGTGTTGAGGCTAAGGCTCAGGAACTGTATGCACAGAATCCACAGGCTGCTGTCAAGTATCTCAATGATTATGGTATTGAGAAGGCACAGCAGATGTTGGCGCGTTGGCAACAGCTCTTCCAGTTTATGGTAGTGAAGTATAATGACATGATTATCAAGCCAACCAAAAAAGATGGCAGTTTCGAGAAGACTCCTTATGGATTAGGTGCAACCCCAGTTCGTCCTGGGTATCCTGAGAAATATGCCAAGGAACTTATTAAGCAAACAGGAGACAAGTTCCTGGTTCCTGAAACAAAGTAACAATATTTATCATCACATAAAGAAAGCCGATTCAAGTATATTACTATACAAGAATCGGCTTTCCTGTTTTCTTGACTTACAATACTAAATAGTATTATAATTTTTAAAGTTACGTCTTTTAAAATCTATTACTTGAAGTATCTCTTGTAGAGACCTGCAAAACCTGCACAGTGGCGGGCTTCATCCTTAGCCATCTCATGAACGGTATCGTGGATAGCATCTGAACCCTGCTCCTTAGCAAGCTTGGCAATGCGGAACTTATCCTCACAAGCACCCTTCTCTGCTGCAATACGAGCCTCGAGATTGCTCTTGGTATCACCCAAAACCTCACCGAGAAGTTCTGCAAAACGAGAAGCGTGATCAGCCTCCTCATAGGCATAACGTTTGTAAGCCTCTGCAATTTCAGGATAGCCTTCACGATCTGCCTGGCGTGCCATAGCAAGATACATACCTACCTCGCCACACTCACCATTGAAATGGTCCTTCAAACCCTTGATAACGTCTTCATTAACGCTATCCTTAAATGCCTGACCGAGAACGTGAACGGTAGCAAATGTCATATCGTCATCTACTGCATCTTCCATCTCTTTGAACTTGCTGGCTGGAGCCTTACAGATAGGGCACTTCTCAGGTGCTTCTGTACCTTCGTAAATGTAACCGCAAACGGTGCAAATAAACTTTTTCTTCATAATGCTTTTGTTTTAAATGTTGTTGTATAATTATTGTCTTTTGAATTAGTGAACAGTCTCTGTGAGAGGTGACTTTACGCCTTTTTTAGCGCATTCTGTACAGATTCCTCTGTAGTAGAGCTGTTCTTCCAATACGATGTTTCCTTCAATTTCCTTTCCTGGTTCCACTGTTGGAGCAGGTTCGCCGAAAAAGTCAATTACCTTGCCGCAATTTCTGCAATAGAAGTGAACGTGGCTTTTAATATTTCCATCATAACATACGCGATGTTCATCGATTGTGATCATCTGAGCCGCATTGTGCTCACTCAACATTCTGAGTGTATTGTAAACGGTTGTCTTGCTCAATGTTGGGATACTTTCAGCTAATCCTTTGTACACATCCTCGATAGTTGGATGAGTGGGATGATTGATAAGCCAATCCATGATGGCAATACGCTGGAGTGATGGTCGGATACCTTTCTCCACGAGTCTTTGATAGGCTTCTGTCTGCTTCATAATTACTTGTTTTTATAATTTGTTGTTGCAAAGATAAGCAATTCTTTTGTATCCGCCAAATATTTTTGCAAAAATTCCAAAGTATTTTTGAATGTTTTACAATTGCATAGTTGTTTTAAGATTTGTTGTGCAAAAAGGTAGAGCCTATGATTCGCTTTTGGAAATTATTGATACTAAAACCCTTTTGGAAAAAGTAATTCCCCGTCACGCTACCGGAGTGTTGTGGCGGGGAATCTTATTTGAAAATAAACTTTATACGATATTTCAGGCGATTATCTCAGGTCGATGACTTCAGCTCCTGGACATTCCTTGCTGTTGAAATTGAATGTGCTGTTAGAAACGCTCTTGGCTCTGAAGTTACTTACCGTGATGGTACTCCAGGTATTGCCCTGTCGCATCTTGACAACTGATGGAATATGTGTCTTTTTGTTGATGGTGATATACATTTCGGCTACAGAACGTTTCTGGTTATTGGCAACGAGATGTACTACATAGTTACTGCCTGCTGTCTTGAGCGTTGACTTATAACCAGTCTTATATATATTAATAAAGGTATAAGGGTTCATGGACATCTGCTGAGCCTGTGTAGGGTTGCTGACATTCACCTCGTTGGTTTTCTTTAGATAAGTCCACTGGGTCTTGCCGTTGAACCAGACGATGGCTTGCGGGGTATGGGCGTTAAACTTGTTGCCTTTGATGGCAATACTGCCGCTTGCTGATCCATACTTAGAACTGCTCATCTTGAAGTTGGCGCTAGCTCCACCTTTGTTGCCAATAACGGCAGCGGTCTTATCAAGTACCTGTTGCGCAGTCTGCGCCATGGCTCCGATGCTCATCATTGCAACGAAAGCCAATGCTAAAATCTTTTTCATTTTTATCTTTTCCTTTCTTTTAAAATTCTATGTTATATCTTCTATCTTCTAAAATTTCATACTCTATCATAAAGCCGTAAAAACGTCTTTTCTCTCTTAGACGTTTTCACGGCTTCAGGGTTTAATAATTTAACCTTTTCCAATATTATCTTCTTTCATACCCTTAGTTATTTACTAAAATTAAGAGTTTCGAAGTGCCATTAACAGATTATTAAGCTGGTTTTCATCCTGTATCAGTACCTCACGAGGCTTGCTGCCCTGTGCTGCACCTACGATGCCTGCAGCTTCCATCTGGTCCATTAATCGTCCTGCACGGTTATAGCCGATACTGAACCGGCGCTGGATCATGCTGGTAGAACCCTGCTGTGAAAGAACAATCGCATGGGATGCCTCTTCGAAGAACGGATCCAGTTCGCGGGCACTGATGCTGCCGCTTCCACCTGCGCTTCCTTCATCATTAGCTGGTTCTGGCAACTCCATAGGTTCGATAGGGCCAGGCTGTTCGCAGATATACTCGTTGATGCGCTCGATTTCAGGTGTATCAACAAAGGCACACTGTACACGTACAGGTTCGTTGCCGCAGAGATAGAGCATATCACCACGACCAATCAGCTGGTTGGCTCCTGTACGGTCAAGAATGGTCTTTGAGTCGATGGCAGATGTAACCTTAAAGGCGATACGGCCAGGGAAGTTAGCCTTGATATTACCCGTGATGATGCTGGTTGTAGGACGCTGGGTGGCAATAATCATGTGGATACCCACGGCACGTGCCAGCTGGGCGATACGGGCAATAGGAAGTTCTACTTCTTTGCCGGCTGTCATGATCAGATCACCGAACTCATCTATAATCACCACGATGTATGGCATATACTCATGTCCATCTGTCAACTTCAACTTGTGGTTGATATACTTCTGGTTGTATTCTTTGATGTTACGTGCTCCTGCCTTTTTGAGCAAGTCGTAACGGCTATCCATCAGTACACACAGACTGTTCAGGGTTCTAACCACCTTGGTTACGTCGGTTATGATAGGTTCTTCCTCATCAGGAACCGCAGCCATAAACTTATTGGCAATACGGGAGTAGACGCTAAACTCCACCTTCTTAGGGTCGATGAGAACCAGTTTGAGTTCGTTTGGATGTTTCTTGTATAATAAAGAAGTGATGATGGCATTCAAACCTACAGATTTACCCTGTCCGGTAGCACCCGCAACAAGCAGGTGAGGAATCTTTGCCAAATCAACCATAAACACTTCGTTGGTAATGGTCTTACCCAAAGCGATAGGTAACTCCATCTTGGTTTCCTGGAATTTCTTTGAGTTTAAAGTACTTTCCATACTAACGATGTTCGCCTTTGCGTTAGGTACCTCAATACCTATGGTTCCCTTACCTGGGATAGGAGCGATGATACGGATGCCGAGAGCTGCCAGACTCAAGGCGATGTCATCTTCCAGATTCTTGATCTTAGAGATGCGTACGCCTTCTGCAGGCTGGATTTCGTAGAGTGTGATGGTAGGACCAACCGTAGCACGGATGGTTTTGATCTGTACGCCAAAGTTGCCCAGCACCTCGATGATGCGGTTTTTGTTGGCGCGCTGCTCTTCCTCATCGATGGATACGCCGTCATCCTCATACTTCTTCAGAAGGTTGAGTACCGGATATTTATATCTGGTGAACGGCTCCTTCGGATTGATTGGAGTATTCAGTACTTCTGCATTGCTCAAGGTGTTGCCTGTAGCCTTCTCGTCGGCTGTGGCTACAGAGATGTCCATACCTATATGCTCAGAAGCTGCAGCAGCCTCGGCAGCTTGCTTTTCCAATGCTTCCTGTTCAGCCCGTTTTGTACGGAGTTCGCGCTGACGTGCAATGAGTGACATATTCTCGTTCTGCGTGCCGTTGGCTATAGCGATGGTTTCATCTTTGTCTGTATCACCTTCTGTTCCTGTAGCTTCCTGTCCGTCTGCCTCTGACTCAACAGACGTAGAAGGTGTGTCCGGGTTTGCGAAAGTCTGGTCCGGATCCAGATTCAGGTCGATGACTTTGGCAGGTTCTTCTTCCTTATATTCTTCTTTCTCATCCTCTGTGCCAGGATCATATGCTGCGTTGGCGTATACCTCGTCGATAGCTTCCGTATCTTTCCTGTTCTTTCCATGGTTAGTAATCTCAAATTTCACCTTATTTGATATATAACCGATAGGGTTGAGTGCTTTTCTGATAACCGTAATAGTTTCAGTGGTGAGATAGGTGAGGAATGCTACCGCCACGAAGAAAAGAATGGCAGTAAGTCCTGGAGGACCCATGATGTTCTCCAGATTCTGCACGACAAAGAGTCCGTGCTTTCCGCCCGGATTGAAGATGAGGCTTGGCATGATAGGTGCGATGAACTTGGCAAAGGTTACCGACATCCATAGTATGATCACAATCATGCAGAAGAACCATTTCCACAGGTTCAGCTTGTAGGCATGCATCATCTGCAATCCCACCATGATGACAAAGAATGGGAGCAAGAAGGCTGGAAATCCGAAATTGATGACAATGAGCCAATAGGATACAATGGCTCCCCAGGATCCGCAGTAGTTCTGAAACTGTTTTTCCGTGTTGGTCCATTCGCCCGGCTTCAGATTTTCGAGCAAACTCTGGTCATTGGCTCCTGTGTTGAGAAAGGAGATCATAGCGATGATGATAACCACAGCAATAACTACCAAGGCTAATCCAATGAAAAAGTCGGTGATAGTATTGTTGAAAATATACTGTAAACCAATAGCTTCGCTAAAAGTTTTGGTCTTTTTTTCAGTTCTTTTTTTAGCCATTTTATATATTTTTGAATAATTTATCTGCAAAATTAGCGAAAATAATTGAGAAAACAATTCTTTTTCTCATCTTTTTTTTCTAATTTTGCAACTTGTAAAGAATAAAAAGTATAATGAAGATTATTTTCACTAGTTTCGACAAGGCGGCAATCACGAATTTGCCAAGAGCTTTGTTTCCTGGCAAAATCGTAGTCGTTGACAAGCCTGAAGATACAGAAGCGGCTGTTAATGACCTACTTAGCCATTATATACTGGGCGTGGATACTGAAACGCGCCCATCATTCAAGCGTGGTCAGGCTTACCATGTTTCGTTGTTGCAGGTGAGTACACATGATACATGTTATCTCTTCCGCCTGCATCATACGGGCATGACTCCTGCCATCATTCGCTTGCTCGAAGATACCACCGTGCCAAAAGTAGGACTTTCCTGGCACGATGACTTGCTGCAGCTCCATAAGCGAGCTGCTTTTAAGGCTGGTTACTTTATCGAGTTGCAGGATGTTGCAAAGAACTTTGGTATCGCAGACATGAGTCTGCAGAAACTGTATGCTAACCTGTTTCACCAGAAAATCAGCAAGGCGCAACGGTTGAGCAATTGGGAGGCTAGCGATTTGAAGGAATCGCAGGCTCTCTATGCAGCTACAGATGCCTGGTGCTGCATTAATCTGTATGAGGAATTTAAGCGTTTGTCTGCTACAGGCGATTACGAGCTCGATGAACTCAGGGTATGATATAAGGTGGTAAGGAATAGAAATTGATAATCGTAAGAAACTTCATATATAAATATGTATAAAAGCGTATATTTAAAGAAAGGTAAGGAAGAATCGCTCAAGCGTTTTCATCCATGGATCTTCTCGGGTGCTATCCAGACAATGGATGAGGGCATAGAGGAGGGCGACATTGTGAGAGTGTTTACCCGTAGTGGTGAATTCATTGCTATAGGTCATTATCAGATCGGTTCTATCGCTGTACGTGTTCTTTCTTTTAGAGATATTGAGATTGATGAGGAGTACTGGTGTGCCAGATTGGATTCGGCATATAAGATGAGACTCGCTTTGGGTATTGCCGGTAATTCATACAATACTACTTATCGCTTGGTTCATGGTGAGGGTGATAACTTGCCGGGACTTGTTATCGACTGCTATGGTCCTACTGCTGTCATGCAGGCTCACAGTGTGGGTATGCATGTTTGCCGCATGGAGATAGCCAAAGCCTTGAAGAAGGTGATGGGCGAAGCACTGGAGAATATCTACTATAAGAGTGAGACAACCTTACCATATAAGGCTGACCTCAGACAGGAAAATGGCTTTATACTGGGAGGTGATGCTGACGATGTTGCTGTAGAGAATGGACTGAAATTCCATATCGACTGGTTGCGTGGTCAGAAAACGGGTTTCTTCGTAGATCAGCGTGAGAACCGTTCGCTGCTCGAGCATTATGCCAAGGGTAAGAGCGTGCTCAACATGTTCTGCTATACCGGCGGTTTTTCTGTTTATGCGATGAGAGGCGAGGCTAAGGCTGTTCACTCCGTAGACAGCAGTGCCAAGGCGATAGAATTGACCAATGAGAATATTGCGCTCAATTTCCCTGAAGATGCACGCCATGAAGCATTCTGCGAAGATGCCTTCAAGTATCTTGATGAACATGACCAGCAGTATGATCTGATTGTTCTTGATCCTCCAGCTTTTGCCAAGCACCGTGCGGCTTTGCGCAATGCGTTGAAGGGCTATACCCGCCTGAACGTAAAGGGCTTGCAGCGTATTAAGAAGGGCGGCATCCTTTTTACCTTCAGTTGCTCTCAGGTGGTTACGAAGGATCAGTTCCGCAATGCTGTGTTTACTGCAGCAGCGCAGGCAGGAAGAAAGGTTCGCATCTTGCATCAGTTGCACCAGCCTGCCGACCATCCTATCAATATTTATCATCCGGAAGGTGAATATTTGAAGGGATTGGTTCTCTATGTAGAATAACAAATGATTAAAGGATTGATAATGAATAAGTTCAAAACGTTTACAGCCTTGATGCTCTTGCTGGCTATAGGATTTGCAGGATGTGGCAAGTCGGAAGCGGAACGTCATCGCTTGAGCAAGAAGGAAAAGGCTAGATTGGATAGCCTAGACCGTGCTGCGCTGAAGATAGCGGTGATGCCAACAATGGACTGCCTGCCAATCTTTCTGGCATGTGATGACAGTATCTTCCAGCAGCAAGGTGTAGACGTACATTTGCGTAGATATACTGCACAAATGGATTGTGATACTGCTATCGAGCGCAAGCGCGTAGAGGGAGCCGTGACCGATCTGATTCGTGCTCATCATATAGAGAAACGGGGTACTGCTTTGACGTACCCTATTTCTACCAATCTTTATTGGCAGTTTATCACCAATAAGCGTTCGCGTATATCCGAACTGAAACAGCTGTCAGATAAGATGGTGGCAATGACCCGCTACTCAGCTACTGATTATCTGGCTACTTTAGCAATCGATAGCGGTAAGCCTAAATATGATGCTTATAAGGTTCAAATCAACGATTTGAACATCCGTCTGCGTATGTTGCTTAACAATGAGATGGATGCCATGTTGCTGCCAGAACCTCAAGCTACCAAAGCCCGACTTGAACAGCATGTAAAACTCTTTGACAGCAGAGATAAGAACTTGCAGTTAGGTGTTGTGGCTTTCCGCAAGAAAATACTTTCAGAGCCGCGCCGTAAAGACCAAGTTGCCAAGTTTATCAAGGCGTATAATATTGCTGTTGATAGCATAAACAGCCGTGGGGTACAGCATTATGCAAGTATCATCACAAAATATACGGGCGCCGATGCTAAAACCATCAGTAATCTTCCAAAACTTAAATATGAACACGCTATGGAACCAAGACGTCGTGATTTGGCTGTAGCACAAAAATAAACGGCTTATGAAAAGAGAAGATTTTTGCTGGACAAAGTTTTCGCATGAACATGTTACTACTATATCCAGAATTGAGGCTATTCGCAAGATAATTGACCAGGAAGTGGGGCTCGAATCGTGTCAGCCTGGAATTGCGGAAATTGAAAAAAGATATGATGATTTGTATCATGATTATATAGACGGCAAGCTTAAACACCGAGAGCTTTATAATCTTGCTCAAACTTTAGATCTTGATACTGATAATTTCTTTGGTAAAGTGCGTCACGCTTGGATTTTGGCAAATGAGCCTACGTTTGTTGCACTTAACAAAAGAGCCCTGAAACTGACAAGTTTTGATGAGGTACAGGAAACCTTTGAGAAATTTGCCACAGATGAAGCTATGCTTAATCTGAAAGTTGGCTTTTCTGAAGAACAGATAGACGAGGAAAGACAAAAGATACAAGAGCAGCTTAATGCTTATCGCAATATGGTGTTTTCTTATATTATGGTGACTGATGATTGGAATGAGGATTTCATTTTGGCGATTCGTAGTATCATTGATTCCGATTTGGTAGATCCATACACCATCAATATGATAGTTTCGGCAGTCTCCTTGTCTTGCTCTGTATTCATGGTTCCTGAAAAAATCGGACTCTTGCTTCGCTTGTTTAAGTCTGCCGGCAGTTGTAGTGTTCGTGAACGCGCCTTTGTGGGTTTTGTTTTCTCCGTGATAACCAATCCGGCTGAAAGTGATGCGTGTTGGCGAGCAGCTGCCGCCACGGTCACAGATGATGTTTTATTGGCCGCCTGCGTTGATCTCCAGCGTCAGATGCGTCTATGCCTTACTAGTAAAAAGGATAGCAAGGAGATGATGCATTCTGTAGTGAAGACCATGTTCTCCACTTTTACCCAAGATTTGGCAGAAAAACTGAAAGATAGGGGTAAGGTGGGACTTGATGAATTTACTGCAGATGGTGAAGATCCGGAAGAGGCTATTCAAGGAGCCTTTAACTATATGTTGAACTCAGAAGATATTGGAGTTGATGTGTATTATCATCAGTTTGCCAATCAGAAGTGTTTCGGTCATTTCCATTCACTCTATAACTGGTTTGTTCCTTTCTATGTACGTAATTCTACGCTCAAGAGTGTACGGGGGGTGATGAATCAGCATCGCAATTTCGTCAATAATCTCCTGAAAGGTGCATCTATGTGTGATACTGACCTGTATAGCGTCATTCTTTCATTGAATAATACATCTAAGGAATTTATTAAATCATTGGATGTTGCCCCGGAAAATATGGTGTCTGGTCCTGTTTTTTATGACGAAGAAGATGAGGTGGAAAAAGAGCAGAATACCGAAGAGTCAGTAGAGGATGAGACTGATTCTACAGAAGCAAAGGATTCAGAAAATGTCACACTGCTTGATTCGGTAATGGAACATGAAGAGAATCTCTCTGAAGAGAAAAAGAAGAAACGTGCCATTAGGGTTCGTCATCGCTATGTGCAGGACCTCTACCGATTCTATACTCTCTCTCCAATGAGGAAGGCATTTGATAATCCTTTCGAAGTGCAGAAGGAAATACCATTCATGACAACGGGACTGTTTGCTAAACCGGAATATGACAAGTATCGCCTGTCGCTGGCCCGTTTCTCAGCCAAGAGAGGCGATTTTGCCTTTGTCAGCAGGATTTTGCGTAATCTGTCGCAATATACAGAAGAAGAGCAAATGATGCTTGCGCTGGCATACTATTCGGAGAAAAATTATAGCGATGCGCTTGATTACGTCTGTGACATCTTGGAGGTAAACTCAAAATATAAGGCAGCCTATGAGCTGAAGTTAAAAATAGAAGAGAAATGTGAAGATGAAAATGCATTTTCTACTTTGGATGAAATAATCAAGTTGGAGACTGACAAGGATAAGCAGTTTAAACTCCAGTTGAAAAAGGTAGATCTTTCATTGAAATTTCATCGTTTTAATGAGGCGTTGCAATTGGCTTTCCTGTTAGATGAACAGCATCCTAAGGAGGAACAGATAGAATGCAGACTGGCTTTCTCTTTGCTCTTTACAGATTCTGAAGGCGATAAGAACATAGACAGAGCAATGGCTCTGATTGAACCTTATATTCAGAAGTGTCAGGAAGATGAAATGAAAAAGCTGTTGCAGGCTGATCTGAAAGACATAGATCAGGAACATGTTGAGCAGATGTTCATGAAGATGTTATCTACAATGATGAAAAAAGTTTCTCACTCAGTGGATCACAGATGGGAGTCTATGAAATACTTCTATTACGGTCTCTGCATTCTGGTGAAAGAGGGAGGAGCTGTTGCTGTCAGCTATTTCGATGAAGCGGCAAATTACGCTGCCTGTTTTGGAGGAGATGTGGATGAATATGGACTGCTCGAGATGGGAGAATGGCTTGATAAGCGTGGTATAGCACCTATAGAATTGGAATTTATGACAAAAAAGGTTACCGAGGAAAGGAAAAATAATAAAGATGGCGGAGAATAATAAAAATAAGAATAAGGTACAGATAGATCCAACCTACGCCCATTTGCAGCCGCAGGCTGTGAATGTGGAGCAGGCGGTACTGGGTGCCTTGATGATAGATTCTGATGCCTTTTCGGTGGTGTCGGAGTTGCTCAAGCCGGATACTTTTTATGACCCGCGTCATAAGAGAATATATCAGGCTATCCAGGTGATGAACATGGAGGAACGGCCTGTAGATATCATGACTCTTGCCGATCAGTTAGCCAAGACTGGCGAACTGGATAAGGTGGGAGGAGCACAATATCTCATGGATATTTCTGCAGGCATGGCTTCGGCTGCCCATGTAGAGTCGCATGCCCGTATCCTGGCGCAGAAATATATGCAGCGCCAGCTGATTCATTATGCCGGCGACATCGAGACGATGGCGTATGAAGAAGGTGTGGATGTGGATGAACTGATGCAGAAAGCTGAAGGTGAACTCTTCCAGCTTTCGCAGAACAATATGAAGCAGGATTATACACAGATTGATCCGGTTGTAAAGGAGGCCGTTGCTATCTTGCAGCGCGCTGCTCAAAACTCGGGTGGTCTTACCGGTATTCCTACGGGTTATCGTGGGTTGGATGATATGACATCAGGATGGCAACCGTCCGACCTTGTGATTATCGCCGGTCGTCCTGCCATGGGTAAGACTTCCTTTGCATTGAGTATTGCCAAGAATGTGGCGGTAGATTATGATGTGCCTATCGGATTCTTCTCTCTGGAAATGAATAACGTTCAGTTGGTGAACCGACTCATCTCGAATGTTTGCGAGATTTCGGGTAAGAAAATACTGAACGGACAATTGGAACAGCCAGAATGGGAACGGTTGGATAAAAAACTGAGAAAACTGACAGGTGCACCTATTTATATTGATGATACGCCTGGTCTTTCTGTTTTCGAACTCCGTACCAAGGCGCGCCGACTGGTAAGGGAAAAGGGTGTTAAACTGTTGATGATCGACTATCTCCAGCTGATGAATGCCAATGGTATGAAGTTTGGTAGCCGTCAGGAGGAGGTATCTACCATCTCCCGTTCGCTCAAAGGTATTGCCAAAGAGCTGAATATTCCTGTGCTTGCTCTTTCGCAGCTCTCCCGTAATGTAGAGAACCGTGAGGGTTTGGAAGGAAAGCGACCTCAGTTGAGTGACCTCCGTGAATCCGGTGCCATCGAGCAGGATGCCGATATGGTGCTTTTCGTTCACCGCCCGGAATATTATCACATCTATCAGGATGAAAAGGGTAATGACCTTCATGGTATGGCACAGATTATCATTGCCAAGCACCGTAAGGGCTCTGTTGGAGATGTTCTTCTGAACTTCCGTGGAGAATTTACCCGATTCCAGGATCCCCAGGATGCTGCAGCAGCACCTGTCGAAGAAGGTGGTGAGATTGTAGGCTCTAGGATGAATGGCGGAGGGCAGGATGGTAGTCCGCTACCACCGCCGCCTGCAGAGAATCTGCCTTTCTAAGGTTAGAGTTTGTCAATTTTTTCACTCAAAAACTGGCTTTTTCGCCAAATTCTTGCGCAGAATTAACGTTTTTGGGTGAAAAAACCATAGGGTTATAGGAATTTGTTATCATTTCTATTAAAAAAGTTATAAATTGTTTGCTAGTATCAAATAAAAGTGTTACCTTTGCATGCGAATTTAAGAATATAACATAATAAGATAGATATGAGAACAACATTGTTGAACATTACAAGCATTATTATTCGACTTCGACTGCAGTTTGTGGGCGGAAGTGATAAGGTGTGCGTATAGTTCATCGCTTAAGATATTAAAAGCCTTTCTACACTTCCGTCTATGGAGTGGGGGAAGGCTTTTTACTTTATCTGATGCTTCTGCACGGATTGCTATATAAACGTAGTGCGTTCTGAATGTGTAGCTCTTATATTATAAGGTGTAAATTTAAAATTTTAAAGATATGAGTGACAGATTATACATTTTCGACACGACCCTCCGCGATGGCGAACAGGTTCCTGGATGTCAGTTGAACACAGTTGAGAAGATTCAGGTGGCAAAGCAACTGGAGCAGTTGGGCGTGGATGTAATTGAGGCTGGATTTCCAATATCAAGTCCGGGCGACTTCAATTCAGTGGTAGAAATCTCTAAGGCTGTAACCTGGCCTACTATTTGTGCACTTACCCGTGCCGTAGAAAAAGATATTGATTGTGCTGCTGAGGCTTTGCAGTATGCCAAGCATAAGAGAATCCATACCGGTATCGGTACCAGCGACAGTCATATCAAGTATAAGTTCAATTCTACCCGCGAGGAAATTATCGAACGTGCTGTAGCTGCTGTCAAGTATGCTAAAAAGTATGTTGAGGACGTTGAGTTCTATGCTGAGGATGCAGGCCGTACCGATAATGAGTATCTGGCTCGTGTCGTAGAGGCTGTTGTCAAGGCGGGTGCTACTGTAGTGAACATTCCTGATACTACAGGTTATTGTCTGCCTGATGAATATGGTGACAAAATCAAGTATCTCATGGAGCATGTTGATGGCATTGACAAGGCACGCCTTTCTACCCACTGTCATAACGACCTCGGTATGGCTACTGCCAATACCCTGCAGGGTGTTTTGAATGGTGCACGCCAGGTTGAGGTTACCATCAATGGTATCGGTGAGCGTGCAGGTAATACTTCGCTCGAAGAGATTGCCATGATTCTGAAGTGTCACAAGCATATCAATATTGATACCAATATCAATACCACCAAGATTATTCCTACCTCACGCATGGTGAGCAGTCTGATGAATATGCCAGTTCAGCCAAACAAGGCTATCGTGGGTCGCAATGCATTTGCTCATTCTTCCGGTATCCATCAGGATGGTGTCTTGAAGAATGTTCAGACTTACGAAATCATTGATCCTAAGGATGTGGGATTGGATGACAATGCTATCGTTCTGACAGCCCGTTCTGGTCGTGCTGCATTGAAGTACCGTCTCCATGTCAATGGTGTAGAGATTAATGATGAGGAGAAGCTCGACAAGATTTACAAGAAGTTCCTCCAGTTGGCTGATAAGAAGAAGGAAGTTACCGATGAGGATGTTTTGATGCTTGCCGGTGCTGATTCTGCTGATAAGCATGGTGTTCAGCTCGACTGGTTGCAGGTTACTACAGGTAAGGGCGTGAAGAGCGTGGCAAGTATAGGTCTTGATATTGCAGGTCAGAAGTTTGAGGCTGCATCATCTGGTAATGGTCCGGTAGATGCTGCTATCAATGCTCTCAAGAAGGTCATCACCAAGGAGATGAACCTCAAGGAGTTCACCATCCAGGCTATCGACAAGGGCTCTGATGATGTGGGCAAGGTTCACATGCAGGTGGAATACGATGGTCATGTATATTATGGTTTCGGTGCAGATACCGACATCGTTACGGCTTCTGTTGAGGCTTACATTGATTGTATTAACAAGTTTAAGATTAGATAAACATATATATAACAAGAGATATTATGAATACATTATTCGACAAGATTTGGGACAAGCACGTTGTCCAGATTGTTCCGGACGGTCCTACACAGCTTTACATCGACCGTCTCTACTGTCACGAAGTAACATCACCTCAGGCATTCGCTGGTATGCGAGCACGCGGACTCAAGATGTTCCGTCCAGACCAGATTTTCTGTATGCCTGACCACAATACTCCAACTCACGATCAGGATAAACCAATCGAGGATCCTATCTCAAAGAAGCAGGTAGATACCTTGGCAAAGAATACCGCTGATTTCGGTGTTACTCACTTTGCCATGAACACAAAGGATAATGGTATCATCCACGTGGTAGGTCCAGAGAAGGGTCTTTCTCTTCCTGGTATGACTATTGTCTGCGGCGACTCTCATACTTCTACCCATGGTGCCATGGGTGCCGTAGCTTTCGGTATCGGTACTTCTGAGGTCGAGATGGTGATGGCTTCACAATGTATTCTCCAGAGCAAGCCAAAGTCTATGCGTATCAGCATCAACGGCAAGCTCGGCAAGGGTGTTACTGCCAAGGACGTTGCTCTCTATCTGATGAGCCAGCTCACTACTTCAGGTGCTACCGGTTACTTCGTTGAGTACAGTGGCGATGTTGTGAAGGATATGTCTATGGAAGGTCGTCTTACCCTCTGTAACCTCTCTATCGAGATGGGTGCCCGTGGTGGTTTCGTAGCTCCTGATGAGACAACATTCGAGTACATCAAGGGTCGTGAATATGCACCTAAGGGTGAAGAGTGGGACAAGGCTGTGGCTTACTGGAAGACCTTGAAGAGTGGCGATGATGCTGTATTCGACAAAGAGTTGATTTTCGAGGCAAAGGATATCGAACCACGTATCACCTATGGTACCAACCCAGGTATGGGTATCGGCATTACCGGGAATATCCCAACTCTCGATGAGATTCCTGAGGAAGAGCAGGCTGGTTTCAAGAAGAGCCTCAACTACATGGGCTTCCAGCCAGGCGAGAAACTCGAGGGTCATCCTATCGATTATGTATTCTTGGGCGCATGTACCAACGGTCGTATTGAAGACTTCCGTGCTTTCGCTTCTATTGTTAAAGGAAAGAAGAAGGCAGATGGCGTAACTGCTTGGCTTGTACCAGGTTCATGGTTGGTTGATAAACAAATACGTGAAGAAGGAATTGATAAGATTGTTGAGGCTGCCGGCTTCGAAATCCGTCAGCCTGGATGCTCTGCCTGCCTGGCAATGAACGATGATAAGATTCCTGCAGGCAAGTACTCTGTAAGTACATCCAACCGTAACTTCGAGGGTCGTCAGGGACCAGGTTCCCGCACTATCCTTGCCAGTCCATATGTAGCAGCAGCTGCCGCTATTACAGGTAAGATTACCGACCCAAGAGAGTTTATGTAAATAGTGATTAATGATTAGTGATTAGTGATTAGTTGGGCTTCGCCTTATAACTATCAATCACGATCCAATCAAGTAAACACTAAACATTAAAAATTAAACATTACAACAACGATGAAACAGAAATTCAATGTAATTACATCAAGCTGCATTCCTCTTCCTTTGGAGAATGTAGATACAGACCAGATCATCCCAGCCCGTTTCCTCAAGGCCATCGACAAGGAGGGTATGGGCGACAACCTCTTCCGCGACTGGCGCTACAATGCCGACGGAACTCCAAAGCCAGACTTCGTGATGAATGACCCATCTTACAGTGGCGTCATCCTCGTAGCTGGCAAGAACTTCGGTTCAGGTTCTTCCCGTGAGCACGCTGCCTGGGCTATCGCAGGTGCAGGCTTCCGTGTAGTCATCAGCTCTTTCTTTGCTGATATCCACAAGAACAACGAGTTGAACAACCTCGTATTGCCAGTAGTGGTAAGCGAGGAATTCCTGAAAGAACTCTTCGAGAGCATCGACAAGGATCACAAGACAGAGGTAAAGGTAGATCTTCCTAACCAGACCGTGACCAATCTTGCTACCGGCAAGAGCGAGCACTTCGAAATCAACGGCTACAAGAAACACTGTTTGGAGAATGGTTTGGACGATGTAGACTTCCTCGTTCAGAACCGCGACAAGGTTGAGGCTTGGGAAGCTAAAAACAAGTAATTATGAACGTTAACGCAAAGAGAGATAATTCCCGTATCAAGGAGATTGAGATCATGGACTGCACGCTGCGCGACGGCGAGCAGACCAATGGTGTCAGTTTCCTTCCTCACGAGAAGTTGATGATAGCAAGAATGCTGTTGCACGACATCAATGTAGATCGCATTGAGGTGGCTTCAGCGCGTGTGTCAGAAGGTGAAAAGGATGCTGTCGCTCGAATTTGCCGTTATGCTAAGACTATAGGTAAACTGGATTCCGTTGAGGTATTGGGATTCGTGGATAACAACAAGAGTGTGGATTGGATTGCTGAATGCGGTGGTCATGTCATCAACCTCTTGGCTAAGGGTAGCTACAAGCACTGCACCCAGCAACTCAAGATGTCGCCTGAGGAGCATCTCGCTCATATCAAGCAGACCATCGACTATGCTTTGAGCAAGGGATTCACCGTGAATCTCTACTTGGAGGACTGGTCGAGCGGAATGCGTGACAGTCGTGACTATCTCTTCATGATGATGGATGAGTTGGTAAAACTGCCTATCAAGCGCTTCCTTCTTCCTGATACGTTGGGTATTCTGAACCCATTGCAGTGTGTGGAGTATATGCGCCAGATGGTGCGCCGTTATCCGAATTCTCACTTCGACTTCCATGCCCATAACGACTACGATCTGGCTGTGAGCAACTCGCTGGCTGCCGTATTGAGCGGCGCCAAGGGTCTTCACGTTACCGTGAATGGTTTGGGTGAGCGTTGTGGCAATGCACCATTGGCAAGTGTTCAGGTGATTCTGAAAGACATGTTCGAGGCAAAGACCAATATTAAGGAAGACCGTCTGAACGATATTTCCCGATTGGTTGAAGGATATAGTGGCATTGCCGTGGCTCCGAATACTCCGGTAGTAGGAGACAACGTCTTTACCCAGGTAGCTGGTGTGCATGCCGATGGTGACAACAAGGACAAGCTTTATTGCAACGACCTGGTACCTGAGCGTTTCGGCAGACATCGTGAGTATGCGTTGGGTAAGAACTCTGGTAAGGCGAATATCGTGCAGAACCTCAATGAACTGGGATTGGAACTGACGCCTGAGCAGACCAAGGCGGTGACCAAGCGAATCACAGAACTCGGCGACCGCAAGGAACTGGTAACTCAGGACGACCTGCCATACATCGTGAGTGATGTATTGAAGCATGGAGCTCCAGAGGATAAGGTGAAACTGGTAAGTTACATGGTATCAACCTCATACGGTTTGAAGCCTATAGCCAGCGTGAAGGTAGAAATAGAGGGTAAGGAGTATGAAGACCGTAGCTCCGGTGATGGTCAGTATGATGCTTTCGTGAAAGCCCTCCGCAATATCTACAAGGTGAAGCTCGGCAAGACCTTCCCTAAGCTCGACAACTATCAGGTAACCATCCCACCTGGTGGTCGTACCGATGCCCTCGTTCAGACCGTCATCACCTGGCGTGAAGGTGATCGTATCTGGCGCACCCGAGGCTTGGATGCTGACCAGACAGAAGCCGCTATCAAGGCAACGCTGAAGATGATTAATATGTATGAGGCAGATAAGAGCGATGATCAGGCTGTATCGCCTCGAAATCTGGATATGGAATAATATCTCCGAAGATTACGAAATTATCTCCGAAGATTATGAAAATATCTCCGAAGGTTACAGAATTATCTCCGAAGGTTATAAACAATAAAACAATTAAAAAATCAAATAAGATGAAATTAAACATTGCAGTTCTCGCCGGTGATGGTATCGGACCAGAGATTATGAAGCAGGGCGTAGCAGTTATGCAGGCCATTGCAGAGAAGTTCAACCACGAGTTTACTTACAACGAGGCTATCTGCGGCGCTCACGCTATCGACGAGGTAGGTGACCCATTCCCAGAGGAGACCTTCAAAACTTGTATGGATGCTGATGCTGTACTCTTCGCAGCCGTTGGTGACCCACGTTTCGACAACAACCCTACAGCCAAGGTTCGTCCTGAGCAGGGCTTGCTCGCTATGCGTAAGAAGTTGGGTCTCTTCGCCAATGTTCGCCCAGTAGCCACATTCGATTGCCTGCTCCACAAGTCACCATTGAAGGATGAACTCCTGAAGGGTGCTGACTTCGTAGTTATCCGCGAGTTAACTGGCGGTATGTACTTCGGTGAGAAGTATCAGGATAACGATAAGGCATACGATACAGATATCTATACCCGTCCTGAGATTGAGCGCATCCTGAAGGTAGCTTTCGAATTTGCCATGAAGCGCAACAAGCACTTGACAGTAGTAGATAAGGCAAACGTATTGGCATCTTCTCGTCTCTGGCGTCAGATTGCCAAGGAGATGGAGCCACAGTATCCTGAGGTAAACACCGATTATATGTTCATCGACAACGCTTCTATGCGCGTATTGACTGAGCCTACATTCTTCGATGTTATCGTAACAGAGAATACCTTCGGCGATATCCTGACCGATGAGACTTCTTGCATCACCGGTTCTATGGGCTTGCAGCCATCTAGCTCTCTCGGTGAGCACACACCATTGTTCGAGCCTGTTCATGGTTCATGGCCACAGGCAGCTGGCAAGAACCTGGCTAACCCAGTAGCTCAGATTCTTTCTGCAGCTATGTTGTTGGAGCACTTCGGTTTGAACGAGGAGGGTGCCTTGATTCGCAAGGCAGTAGATGCTTCTCTCGATGCCAATGTCCGCACACCTGAAATTCAGGTTGAGGGTGGTGCTCACTATGGCACAACTGAGGTTGGCGCATGGATTGTTAACTGGATTAAGAATGCTTAATCTGTAAATGGATTTTTCGGCGCTGGGTGAATTTTCTATCCAGATGCTTTATAGATAAAAGCCTTAAGAGGAGTGTTTCTTTCTCTTAAGGCTTTTCTTGTTTATTGTCCTGTCTTTCTGAAATTTAGTTCTTTTTGTAAACTCAAATAAGTTTTATAGTTTTTTATTTGGCAGTTTGCAAAAGTCTTCTTAACTTTGCACCATGAAAAGTTTTTATACATTATTATTGGCATCGATCGTTTCTTTGTCTGTATCTGCGCAGAACGTAGATGCCGACAAAGCACGTGCTGCTCAGAATAAAGCCTTGCGCGATTCACTCTCCAAGGCTACAGAAGTGCTTGCATATCATCCCGACAGCATCGATCTGCGACTGAAAAAGGCTGCTTGGAATATACAGCTGGAGCAGTGGCAATATGCCAAGGATGATCTTGATAAGGTACTCTTTCTGAACAATACCAGTATCGCCGGTTTGTTCTATCGTGCCTTTGTCAATGAGAAGTTGCTCCGTTATAACTTTGCACGTCTCGATTATCAGAATCTTCTGGTACTTGTTCCTGGCAATTTCCAGGCGCAACTCGGTCTGGCTTTGCTCAATGAGAAAGATAAGCATTATACCGAGGCATACGACGGCATCAATAGCTTGATAGAGCAATACCCTGATAGTGCGATGGCTTATGCTGCAAGAGGTGGCATGGAGAAGGAGAGGGGAATGCTTGAATTGGCTGAGTTTGATTACGCTAAGGCGATGGAACTGGATGCAGGTAACGAGGATTTTGCTTTCAATCATGTTGACATTCTGATTCAGCTAGGAAGAAAAGACGAAGCCTATCGTGATTTGAAGAAACTGCTCGATGCCGGTTGTCAGCCTGGCAGGTTGCAAGGTTTCTATGCAAGGTTGAAAAAGAAGAAAAAGTAGTATTTAAGAGTTATAAAAAAGAGTTTTTAAAGATAATAAGACAAGAATGCATAAAATTATTCCCTATATCCTGGCTGCCTGTTGTCTCTTTATGGTGGCATCCTGCGATACCGTCTTCGATGTTCATCCGTATGATGTGCAAATCGATGGGGCAAGAAATCTGAATGTTACCAATATTCAGAAGATTGAGGCTGCTGTAAAGTCGAAAGATACCATCCGTTTTGCTATGATCAGCGATTCACACCAGTGGTTGGATGATTTGAAGAGTGAGGTTAATGATATCAATCGCCGCAGTGATTCCCTCGATTTCGTGATTCATTGTGGAGACCTTACCGACTTTGGTGCTACCCGTGAGTTTCAGTGGACCCGTGACCATCTTCAGAAGTTGAAGATACCTTTCGTGGCTCTGCTGGGTAATCATGACTGTTTGGGAACAGGTAACCAGGCTTATGAGAAAATCTTTGGTAATCCGGATTTCAGTTTCATCGCCGGTAAGGTAAAGTTTGTCTGTCTCAATACCAATGCCATAGAGTTTGACTATTCCCGCCCTGTACCTAATTTCGATTTCATGGAAGAGCAGGTTAAGGCAGATGCAGATGACTTTTCGCGTACCATTGTCTGTATGCATGCTGCCCCTTATTCAGAGCAGTTTAATAATAATGTGGCTAAGGTCTTCAATTTTTATACGCATCAGTTCCCAGGTTTGATGTGCTGTCTTTACGGTCATGGTCATCATACCAAGCAAGAAGATATTTATGGCGATGGCATCATCTATTATCAGGTGGCTAATGCCGCTAAGCATCAATACTATATATTCACCATTACTCCAACAGATTATCGTTATGAAATTATTGAGTTTTAAGCATATATTCATTCTGGGAGCTTTGCTTGCTGCAGGTTCTGTACAGGTTCATGCTGCCGATGAGGTTACCGGGAAAAGTGAGGAGTTGGAACTGAAGGATAGTATCGTTCATGATACTCTGGTGTTGGCGGATGGCAAACTGACCCGATATGACCGCCGCATTATGCGTTACCGTAAGCATTGGGATTTGCTGATACCTACTAGTGGCATCATTCAGACCTGTGGTAATATGGGTATTGTTTCGCTGGGTATCGGATGGGAATATGGTAAGCATCGCCAATGGGAAACGCAGCTCTTGTTTGGCTACGTCCCAAAGTTTAGTTCTAACGATGAAAAGTATACCATGACGCTCAAGGAAAATTTCATTCCTTGGCGTCGTAATATCGGTAAGGGCTGGTGGTTTGAACCGCTGGAGTGCAGCCTGTATTTCAATACGGTGTTCGGACATGATTTCTGGACTAAGCAGCCTACCAAGTATGAAAGCGGCTACTATCCGTTTTCTACCCGCATCCGTCCTAATATAGCCTTGGGTGAGCGGTTTAAGTATGATATTCCGCACAATAAACGTAAGCGTATCAAGAGTATCACGTTTTTCTATGAGTTGGGTACAACAGATATCTACTTTATGTGTTTCTACCGTAATGGCAATGCCAGTTTCTGGGATGTCTTCGGCCTCTCTATCGGTGCCAAGGTGCAGTACCTTTAAACCAAGAACTGGTTGATGAGTTTGCTTACTCTGATGATATCTTCATCGTTGAGCGATGAGTTGCAAGGCAGACTCAGTTCTTCGTCAGCTATTCTCTTGGCTACCGGAAATTCCAGATGATTCATTTCCGGATAACATGGCTGTAGATAGGGTGGGCGGAAGTAATGAATCTTTGTGCCGACCCCATTCTCTGCCAGGAAAGCTTTCAGTTGGTCTCGTTTCCGGGTAAGGAAAGGGAAGACGTGGAAAACATTTTCATGAGCAGGAGAGAGGAGTTTCGCAGCGATGCATCTGTCCTTGATATCGTCATCCAGATGTTCCAGGTATAGCTGTACCTGTCTGTGTCTCGCTTTCTGTTCGTTCTCAGGATATTGCAGTTTCACATTCAGTACAGCAGCCTGAATCTCATCCATGCGCGAGTTTACGCCCTGGTATCTGAAGATGCCGTCTTCTATCTTTCCATATTCGTGTAGTGACATGATGGCTTCCGCCAATTCCCTGTTATTGGTAGTTACAGCTCCCGCATCTCCCAATGCTCCCAGATTCTTGCTAGGATAAAAACTGTGGGCGGCAGCATCCGAAAGATTTCCGGTATATCTTCTTTTCGATGGTTTTTCAGAAGAATCAGATAGAGTAGTGGAGCATCCGAATCCCTGCGCATTGTCTTCGAAAAGCAAGAGATGATGCTTCTTGCAGATTTCAGCAATCTTCGGAGTCCATGCCAGTTTGCCATAGAGATGAACAATCATGATGGCTTTGGTCTTCGGTGTGATTCGGGCTTCTATCAGTTGGTCATCTATCTGTAATGTATCGATATTGGCATCCACCAATACAGGTGTCAGTCCTACGCTGCTGATGGCAAGTACGGTAGCGAAATAAGTGTTTGCAGGCACAATCACTTCATCACCTTTCTGCAACTTTCCGATAGCCAGTTCGCCCATCAGCATCAGTTTGAGCGCATCCGTCCCATTAGCGCAGCTGATGCAGTATTCAGTACCGATAAACTGTGCATACGATTTCTCAAACCTTTTTACGGCTTCACCTTGCAGATACCATCCGCTGTTGACCACCTTGTTGATAGCATCCTTTATCTCCTTCTCATATGGTTTATTGATAGCCTTCAGGTCGAGATAAGATATCTTCTTTACTTCTGTTTCCATTGTTTCTTATGTGATGATTTATACCAAGTGATAATACTTGTTTCTATAAATAAGAACGGATGTTTTGCGGTATTTATTATATGGGGAGCTATAAAAAAGACAAGAGCAGCTATCTTCTCAGACAACTGCTCTACATTCAATAGGTATTAGTTTTCTTTAAGGTAAAAAGATTGTATTCAGGATAACGTTTGCAAAGGTACTAAAAAAAACTGAAACAAAAAAATAAAATGGCAACAAAATTACCATCAACTTAAAAAAAAGTTTTAAAAACCTTTTGCGGAGTCTTTTCTATTTGTACGAGAAAACAGATTTTTATATAAATAATGCCAAATAAAAAGCTGTGAGATGGAAAATCTGTCACGAAACCGTCTTTTTCCCTTTCACAGCGTTCGATGTCTAAAATCTTTTGCCAAACAGGATGTTCATCATTGTTTTGATTCGATTTGCTCTCTATACAAATGGTTACCATCAATATATAGTCAATATGCTATGTTGGGTATGATTCTTCCCAACAGTTAGATAAGGTGTCTTCCAACTCCAAATTCTTCTGTAACTTGCTAGTATCGGGTATATTTTTCAGTCCTTATCGTTTAAAAGATTCTAAAAACCACTAATTATTATTTAAGAGTTCCCACTATGGGAACTCTCATTTATTTTATTTTATGTATCTTTGCACCGTGTGACACAGATTAGAACCTTATTACCTACTTTGGAGGCGTCGCGACAAAAACAGTAATTTGTGGATCTCTACTTCCGAAAGCCAACGGAGGCGGAGACAGGAGAGATTATGCCCATAGCAAGAGAGCTATACAGAGCATTCTTTGCTCAGTGTTTACGGTGACAGAGTGACAGGGTGACACGAGTTTTTCAACATTTCGCCTCGCACGCGGGCAGGCAGGAAAAATCAGGCCGAAAGTTCCTGCCTGCCCGCGCGAGAGTAAATCTTCAGAATTCCCTGTCACCTCTGTCACCCTGTCACCCAGAAGTCGGTTGTTTCCGAGACGGAAATCAAAGACTTACGATGCAAAAGTCAGGGACTTACGATATGAAAGTCAGGGACTTATGATGCAAAAGTCAGTAGCTTGCGAAGCGAATTACAGCGATACCTGTAACCACGCTAACATGGTGGTATCATTTGGGTGCTCTAATCACTATATGGCTGTGGTAATTAAGAAAAGTTGAAAATGTTTGGCTGTTTCATATAAAAGGCGTATATTTGCAGAAAAAAGAGACAAGATGACGCAACTGAATAGAAAATTGCCTTTAGGCATACAGGAGTTTGAAGTGATGCGTAGAGATCATTATATCTATGCTGATAAGACCGATATGGTCTGGAAACTGGCTAATGGTACTAAATACAATTACCTGAGCCGTCCACGCCGTTTCGGTAAGTCTCTTTTGTGTTCTACACTTAAGTGTTATTTTGAGGGTAGAAAGGAACTCTTTGAAGGTCTCAAAATGATGGAACTTGAAACGGAGTGGGTTAAACGTCCTGTTATCTATTTCAGTATGAGTTTGGGTGGTTCTTCTGCACAGGCGCTTACAGAATATTTGAACAATGTATTGTCTTCATACGAGAAGATATATGGCAGAAATCCGGATGAGCAGTCTTTAGGTAATCGTTTAAATGGTATCATTCAGAGAGCATACGAACAGGCGGGAGTACAGATAGCCATTATCGTTGATGAGTATGATGTTCCTTTGCTGCATACCTATGAGACCGGTCATCATGATGCGTGTCGTGAGATATATCGTAACTTCTTTACAGGTTTAAAGGATTATGGTTACTGCATCAAGTGCGTGTTTATTACAGGAATTACCAAGTTTACACAAATCAGTATGTTTGGTATGCTTAATATGTTAGTCAATATCAGTTTTCGTAATGAGTACGCTGCGATATGTGGTTTTACCAAAGATGAAGTCATGTGTAATTTCTCAGAACCGCTGTTAAGAATGGCAGATTGTTTTGCTGTCATGCCGAATGGACTTATGGATACAATGAGCTCTATCTATGGTGGCTATCATTTCTCACGTGGTCTTATTGGTGTTTGCAATCCTTTTAGTGTATGTAATGCCTTGGCTAATCTGCGCCTAAATTCTTATTGGATAGCTTCTGGTTCCAACGAAATGTTGCTCAAGGTCTTGCGGAAATTCATCAACGAGATTCCTGAGCTGGACAATTGTTTGATTGATTCTGACTATTTAGAAATGAGTGATGTCAATATGAATGATCCAAAGCTCTTCCTTTATCAGTCCGGTTACCTTACCATCAAGAAGGTGGTAGGTAGCAGTTATATGTTAGGTTATCCAAACCGAGAAGTCCGAAATGCGATGTTGGGCATGAGCCTTTCCAACAGTTAAATAAGGATTTGGTAAAGAAGAAGGTACAATAAAGGGGTGAATACACTATATAAAAAGTATTCACCCCTTTATTGCATCAGCAGTTAATCATTAGAATATTTTGCCAAACATGATGTTCGTCATAGTTTTGAATAGAATCTTGGCATCAAACCACCAGGATCTGTGTTCCAGGTAGTAGAGGTCAAGACTCAGTCTTCTCAACATCTTTGGCATCGTATCCGTATATCCGTTATACAGGGTGGCATAAGAAGTCACTCCTGGACGAATTTGGTAAAGAAAACGATATCGAGGATCATGTACCATAATCTGGTCGATATAAAATTTGCGTTCTGGACGTGGACCAATAAACGCCATGTCGCCTTTGGCTACGTTCCACAATTGTGGCAGTTCATCTAGATGATGTCTTCTTAGAAAAGCTCCAATGCGTGTCATGCGAGTTTCTCGTTCATGTTGGAAGAGTTGAGGACCATCTTTTTCTGCATCCACTTTCATACTTCTGAATTTATATATGTAGAAAGGTTTGCCGAATCGGCCGATTCTTTCTTGTTTAAAGATAGCAGGTCCATTATCTTCTCTTTTTACGAGAAAATAGCACACAGCAAATAGAGGTGAGAAAACTATTAAGCCAAAGATAGCTAATAGAAAGTCTCCCGCCCGTTTTACATTTCTTTCAAATTCTGTCATGCCATCAGCAATGAAACGTTCGTCAGCTACGTTATCATTTAATTCTATTTCGAATGGAATGTTCGTAGACTTATTTAGTTGCGCTCTATTCATTTCGTTCTATTATGTTTTATTATAAAACGTTTAGAGTGTTTATATATTGTATAGAGTCTAGTTTTCTTTTTAGAATTTTGCAACCATAGCTTGGTAGAAACAGCAGAAAGAAGTATAAGTATGCTTTCAGCGTGCTGAATTTCAGTATGGTTTCGTATACAGCTACGTTGTATTGAATGAGTTGCATCTTTTTCCTGGAAACTGAATTTCTTCTTACACAATAGTAGGCTAGAGGCTTTTTGGTATAAGCGTAGCATATTTTGCATTGTTGAAGAATCTGAATAAACAAAGCCCAATCCTGTCTTTTGCGGATAGTAGGCATATAGTATTTCTTCCCCAAAGCTTTTGTATCATAGATAGCTGTGAGACATCCGATTTTATTGTCACGTTTTATCATTTTATACGTGATGCGGCGTGGCGGAATATTGATACCTGTTGTCTCATAGTTAGAATTGCATATAAGATAAGTTGCACAGCAGAGAGCGCACTTCTTTTCTGACATGTAATTGATTTGGATTTCCAGTTTCTCAGGAATCCATCTGTCGTCGCAATCACAGAATGCGATGTATCTTCCTTCAGCTCTTTTGATACATGCGTTTCGGGCATATCCCGGTCCATGGTTTTCTGAGAGTAGTTCTATTTTTACTCTCTTGTCTGCTTGGGCAAATTCCTTCAGAATCTTAATGGTATCTTCATCAGTAGATGCATCGTCAGTTATAATAAGCTCCAAATTATCGTATGTTTGTCTCAGTATACATTGGATGCTGTCGGTAAGATATTTGCCGGCATTATAAGTTGGCATGATGACTGATACTAAGTCTTCTTTATTCATATTATTCTATATGTTTATTTATTATAACGCCACGTAACATGGATTATTGTTATGATAACTAAAAAATATTTGAAAAAAGATATTGCCCCTCTTTATTGACAAAGATGTATGCTTCCTCCTTAATCTATCCTCTGCTATTTTCCAAGGAAGAATCGTGCAGTTATCATATTCTTTTTCAGCAGGTTAACAATCACCCAAGATAGGAATCCACATATCGTGAAACCTAAGATAATCAGAACTTCTTCGTTATTGGATGGAACTATGAATCTCAATAATTTAACAGTGTAGTCCATCAGTGTCAGATGGCAAGTGTATATGCCCAGTGATAGTATTCCGACTTCTTGGATGAATTTGTTGAATCTATTGCTGCTGTCCAATGCTTTGTGTGCAACGCCCACAATAACCAGAACGGCTAGTATAGCGGTGCCTCCTCTGTATGCGTATTGCAGCAATGAAGTTGGACAATGTGGAATCCTTGGCGTCCAGACTGGTAATTCATGCATGTTCCAGAATCATGCTAATACAGCCCATAGTAGCCCCAGGCAAATCATAGAAGATTTATTGGTAAGCTGTAATTTGTTGAATCTACGCATTGCATATCCTAGAAAGTAAAACAGATAATAGTAAGCCAGGAATTGAAAACCGAAAACTCGGAGGTTGAGCCCAACCATGATGCCTAATAGCAGAAGGCAGGTGATGCCAATGGGTATAATCTCATCCATGTGATATTTCGCTGCAATTTTCTGATTTAGTATAAAGATGACTTTTATCCAAAAGAGAACCCATAAAAACCAGAAATAAGAATCTGGTGCTATGATGATTCTGCTTAAATTTCCAATGGAATAATCTGCAGAAACGACATAGCGTAATAGCGACCATGAAAGGTAAGGAACCATCAATTGGTTAAATCTTCGTTTACACAAAGACACTACGTTTATGGTTTTTGATGTGTTGGAAAATGCGAACCAGCCACTGATAGCCATGAAGGCTGGCATATGGAATGAATAAATGAGATTCCATAAGTGGTTTTGGAAACAGGCATCTCCCAGAGAAGATTGAATGGCATGTCCTAATACTACTAGCATCATGAGCCACCCCCTTTAAGGAATCAATCCAAATTAATCTTTTCTTATCTGACATAATTTTATTTTTTGAATTTAGATATATATCATATTTATAATAAAGAAACGATTCTTTATATCTTTTATTGTTTGTTTAGAGGAGAAAAAGGAAAATTCATTTTGTAGTTCTAAAGACAAGTTGTACTTTTGCACAAAAAATATGTATAGTAGAAAATTTTATCTCTCTTTTATGTTGGTTCTATCAGTTTTTTTATATTCTGATACTCCAAATGTCTTGGCAAGAAAAAAAATGCCAAAATATAAACTTGTATTTCATGACGAGTTCAATTCCAAGGATGGTAAGCTGGATACTACAATGTGGAGCCGTGCACCTCGTGCGGAAAATATGTGGGCAAAATGGAATAGTAATTCTCCAGAAGTTATCCGGATAAAAAAAGGCAAATTGATTTGCAGGGCGATTCCTAATCCAAGTCTCAGTGATACTGCCACTATGTTCACTGGTGCTATCAATACAAAGAACAAGTTCTATGTAAAGTATGGACGTATTGAAGTTCGCATGAAAACCAATGGCAAGCGAGGTAATTTTCCTGCAGCATGGATGCGTCCTCAAAATGATGGAAATCCTTATCAATATGGAGAAATTGATATCATTGAATATTTCGGAAATGAAGGGATTGCCCGTCAAACAATTCATTCACATCGAAGTACGATGATGAATAAGAAGGATCAGCAAACGACTTTCCTTCATAAAGATATTGATTGTACCAAGTGGCATGTTTATGCGATTGAATGGACACCTACTGCCATCGCAACATTTATTGATGGAGTTCAGGACAATGGTCGTTTGACAGACCTTTCTATCTTATCCTTAACCAAAGTCTGGGTTACGGGAATTGGCATGCCCCTAATACAGATGATACTTATGAAACGTATTTTGATTGGGTTAGAGTATATAAGAAAGAATAAGGGAACGCTTCATAGGCGCTCCCTTATATCTATTCAGTAAGTAGTTTCTTGAGTGTAGCTGCAATTCTTGTCAGATATAAAATACCATTATATGCCAATGGATGCGAAATGTATGTTCTTGTGTATAAGACGAGAAGACGCAGTTCCATTTTCTTTTTCTTTCTTCTCATTTTCGCATTTCTTGATGCCGAGGTATTTCTAACTCTTACATAATATATCGCATCTGATGCAGCTATGTTTACTGTTTTAATCTTACAGGAGAGTTGAAACATGAAAAAAGAATCTTCTCCGTGGGTGATGTTCTCCTTGAAGCGATGAGACCCAATGATGCTACGCGGAATCAACTTGCAGCATGAACTTGAAAGAAAGCTTCGATTCTTTACAATATGATGTCTTTCCTCAGGTTTGTATGACTTGTAAGCTGTAGACAGATAATGATATGTTTCAGCCTTGGAGGAATCATTAAATGCGATAACATTTGCTTCCGTTATTCCTTCTTGAGTAACATCCTTTAATAAGGCTTGCAGATAGCATGGGCTTATGAAGTCATCATCGTCAATGAAACTGACATATTTTCCTTTGGCCTTTTCTATTCCGATGTTTCTTGCCCGTGACACCCCATTAACGTTAGAGTATAATAATTCTATAGAGTATGAATAATCCTTTATTTTTTCTTTTATTAGAGAAAAATAAGGCTCTTTTGTGCCATTGAGAACTATCAGCACTTCATAACTGTCTTTATTTAGTGTCTGTTGTTCCAAACAATCAAGACATTCCCAAAGGTATTCTTTGGGAGTGTATGTTGGGATGATAACGCTGATATCTGGATTCATTGTATTTTATTTTGCGTATTCAATTTCTATTCCACCAATCTCTGCTGCTATTTGTGAGTAGGATGAAGCAACACTGCCTATGATTTTTCTTGTCTTGCTGAGACAAAACAAATCTACCACTGCAAATTTCATTCCTTCCAAGGAATTGCGGTCAGTATCATCCATCAGGGTAATGATGCGGTCTGGATACTTTGTTTTCAGACTTTCCTTTACCTCATCATCATCGCTTGCTACAAAGAACTTGGTATTGGCTTTCTTCTTGATTTCCGCATTCATCATGTTGGTAAAGTTCTCTAATGGAGAGGATTGAATGGAAACCACATTGTCTGTTCTGCGGATATGTACACCGATAGTTCGCTCAGAAAAGACAGCCACTACCTCGTCTATTCTGCGCTGGATATCATCCTGTGGGATGAACATCCCCTGGATGGTATATTTTGTACACATCGGATAGCACGAGATGAGAAGGAGCGAGCGTGAATAGCTCATTTTCAATTTGCTGTATATCTCGCCATCTCGGTAGATACTGAAGTTGAACACGATTTTCTCAAACATTGTTTTCAGCAGGGGCCATCTTATCAAGTAGTCCTTGTTGCCATTGATGTTGTATAGCCATTGCTTGTTCTCTACCAGTTTCACGTCTTCTTGTGGAATCGGTTTGAAAAGTTCGCAATAATCTGCTTTTAAGCCCAGGCTGTTATTCCAGTAAATAACAGAAGGGCAATGGTAGCTCTTTGCCACAGCCACTCCTGTGGCAATGGCACGTAAGCGATTACAAAGTCCTCCTGTTGGTATGATTTTAACTTCCATGTTTCGTTATCGATGTAGTTATTCTTTTATTTCATTAATTGTATTTCTGATGGCATCCAGGAAACCATGACCATACTTGGTGTCTGGTTCCACATAGTTGCCTTCACCCCATTCGTTCCATGAGCGGAGGAAGAGAATCTTTCTCTGCTCTGGCTTGTTCTTGATGAGCTGCAGTGCATCTTCTATATGATGCTCGAAGTTTTCAGGAGTTGCATTCACGTAGATGCCTTCATGCTTACCGGCTCTTGGTGTACGGTCCCACTGTGGGAAAAGGGTAGGGAACACGTTGTCCCAATTGTCTTCTGGTGAAAAGAAATGCTTCATCACCTTAGGATAATCATACTTCAGTGCCGGCATGAAAGGGAATGCCTTCTGCATCGCTTTTCTTGCAATACGCCAATACTTTCCCTGATACATCATCTCGGCTCTACCTTTTCCCATCGGGTTGATGCCATCGAAACCTAATTCCAGGAATGAGTTATAGATGTCGGCACTGCTTTTGAGGTTTGGCAACACACGGCTAATGGTACCATCTTCGTTTCTCTTGACAGTTGTGGTAGATGCACACATGGCCACGAAGAAGATGCCTTTCAGTCCATTCTCCTTTGCCATCTTTCTCCAGAGTTCCATGAAGTGGCGCACGTCCTTGAAGTGATATGGATCGAAAATCAAAAACAGCGGCTTGCCATCTACTGTGATGTAACGATGGTCTTTGAATGCTTTGAGCACATAGTTGAAGTGGGCAATGTAATCTTCATCGCCAGGATACAATTGCTCGCAGATCATCTGGTTGCCACCTTTGTTCTTCCATGTATTTGTTTTCCAGTCATGGTTTGCCCATGCTAGGCAGAATGGAAAATCCGGTTTGCCGGAATTGAGAACCTCATCGAAAGGGCGCTGCAACAGGCGCTTGCCGTTACCCATCCAGTAATGCCAGTAGCAGAATCCTTCCACACCAGCTTCGCGTGCCAACTGTGCCTGCTGTTCGCGTGTTTCTGGCAATCGAAGATCATAAAAACCTAAATCGGCTGGAATTCTTGGCTGATAGTGCCCATGAAATACGGGACGGGCTTTGGCTACGTTGGTCCATTCAGTAAATCCTGGTCCCCACACTTTGTCGTTTTCATGGATAGGATGAAACTGTGGCAAATAATATGCTATAACTCTTGCTTCCATTTAATATGTTCTTTTATTAATATTCTATTTCTATTTTTTTAATTAAGTATAATCATCATTCCTAGTCCGTAATGTGGAATGCTTACGTAGAGCAGGAGAAGGGAGATGATTATCACAAAACTGATGCCTATCCACTTCTGCTTGAAAGTGTATAATATATATGTGTAAAGCAGGATATTCACGATGCAATACAGCTGGCTGGTTCGCAATGCCAATACTGGCAAAAAGGCAAACGCCGAATACAGGGATAATCCTATTGCAGATGTCTTGAGCAATATAGGGAAATTACTGCATAGTTTTGTCAGCGTATCCTTAAAGAGGAACAGGTAATAAAACAGCATAATCGACATGATATGCAGCGGATCAAATATATTGATGCCTACTGTCATTTTACCCTTTTCCACTGCTGCCTGGTAGATAGCTAGTTTGTTTCCGATGAATGGAAGTGACGGGTTCATCAGAATGCTACCTCCTGCATAATATACTACATATCCCAGCGGAATGGCGCAAAGAAACAGAATGGTTGTCTTCTTGCAGAATGGCTTGTTGTTGAGAAACAAGACGGGAAGGAGTATTAATGAAGAATAATGTATCAAAGATGCTCCGAGCAAAATAAAGAAGGCTATTTTCTTTTTGTTCTCTGCTATGAGTGGGAGTGTGCAAAGGAAGATTCCTGATACAACCCCTGCTCTTATCTGGGTAAGATCGTGCAGTACATAGTAGAAACTGATGTAGCACAGCAGCGGAACAAAATAGAATTCGCTCATCTTTCTGAAGGCAAACATTTTCAGAGACACTCCGAATATTGCATAGATCAAGAACAGCATGTGTACATTATCGGTAAAGAGTCCCAAAATGTAAGATATGAGTAGAAAGGATGGCTCAATCATCTCGTCCGTACCATTCTTGAAATAATTCTGGAATGTATATTCGTAATTTTCCGAATCTGGATCCAAACCGATTTCTCGAAATCCTGCCACAAAAATCAGCACAAGCCCTATTAGGAAGAATAATGACTTCTGATACTTCCTAATATAGTCTTCCAAGTAACAAAGTATAGCAATGATTAGAAACAATGCCAATAAGATGTAACCCATATAGCTTTATTTTTTAATTTTTCTATTTACTAAATCTTTGATGAGACTCCGTTCATTTTTCGAAATTCCAACTGTATATAGTAGGATTGATATGCTTATTGCTGAAACGATAAACGACAAGAATAGCTGAAGATTCCTGTTTGTATGCAATCCTTCTACGCAATACACTATCAGCGTAGTTGTCGAAATAATCAGAATGCCCGGTAACACCAGTCTCACTAGATATTTACTGACGGTTAAATCTGAAATACTTGTTTGCAGCATCAGTAATCGGATGATATGTGCCAGAACGCAAAGTCCAATCATTGTGACGAATACATAGTAGGATGGCATACCTAACTTGAATAAGACCCAACTGACAGGCAGGCATAGTATCGTCATGCTTTCAACATACATACTGTATTGGCGAATATTGCCCGTTGCCTGTATAATAGTCGTTATTGGATTATGTAACGCCAGACATATTGTGTAAACCGCATAGAGCCGGGCAAACAAGACCATGATAGGTGTACATTCTCCTAACCAAAGTGTGAGCAACGTCTCTGCTTCGAAGATGAATGGGATGAGAACCATCGACAGCAAATAGAGTATTGCCTTGCTGCTAGCAAAAAAAAGCAGCTCTAGATATCCATTCTCGTTCGACGAATATGCTTTGATCATCGCAGGTCGGAAAGCAATGACCACACTATTGGTAAGCGTGTTGATGGCATTGTAAATCTGATTGGCGATTCCAAAGGCTGCATTGATGATTGGTCCGAAAAACACATTCAGAATAATGGTACTTCCCTGAGTCATGCCTACACCTGCCAAAGCTCCATAGAATGACCAGCCTGAGAAAGAGAAAAGCTCCTTGTAGAGGATCTTCTTCTTTACAATGGTATATTTACATTCCGGATACTTTCTTCTGGCAATGATAACATAAAGCAACATAACCATGAATGCTTCGAGCATTAATGCTGCTCCATAATACACCAGATTATCTCCACCTGTCATTCCGATGCAATAGGCAATGAGGAGTTTTACGATACAGTCAATGGTAGATATCAGGGCGTAATATCCCATATTCTCATTGGCAAAGACCGCTCCGATGAATGGTATCTGCAGGAGTGTAAATATGAAAGAGAACAGGGAAAACTGAAGAATCCATTGGGCTGCTTCTAAACGTTCCTGCGGAATTGTGAGTTGGGTTGATACCAACCAAGGACCTGCAAGTTCAAAGAGGACTAAGAGTACAAAAGCTATCATCATGACGATGTTGAGGCTCACGGAGAATATCTCTTTTAATCGTTCCTGTTCACCTTTGCCCATTGCGAATGAGTAGAAGCGTTGAGTTGATAAGGCTAATACACTGCTGACACATGTACTTGCTGTCACCACACCTGCCACGGCATTGAAGATACCATAGTCTTCTGTGCCAAGTCCTGCCAATATCCAACGTACGGTATAGAGATTGACGAAGGTGATAATAAGCATTCTAGCGAACAACACCAAAGTATTGGATGCTATTCGCTTAGAACGGTTTTGTATGTCTTTGCAATTTGCATACATATTTATGAATTGATTTCTCCAAATATAACTTTTCTAACAGAAAAAAATGTAACAATCATAAAGGTCAAAAAAGTCATTCCTATTACAAACAACATTCTTTTGGGACCTGCGGGTTTTAAAGGTACGGAGGCACTTTGTAGCGTTGTAAAAGCTGGTGTTTGAAGTGTTAATTTTGCACGAGCTTGCTGAACTTGAGCTTGTAATGCAGTATAATTATTATAGAGTAACTGCATTTCATTTTCCAAGTCATTTTCTTTCAATTTATAGGATTCCAATATGATGTCATTGTTGGCATCAGCATAGCTACCATATGTCTGTCTAACCTTTTCATATTTGCTTTTTGCTTCAGAGCAGAGTTTCTGATAGTACTCTAAATCTTTGCGTGCTTTACTTGTACGGTAATCTGTGATAAATTGTTGTAATCTAGCTTGTACCGTATCAGTTAAAGTTGCGCAAATAAGGGGATCTTGTGCTTCTACAGATATGGAAATCACATAGTTCTTCTTATCTACTGTACATGAAACTTTATCTGCAATGCTCCTTGCTATTTGATCCTGTCTTTTGGTTAGTCTGAAAGGATTTATTGTATTACTAGTGCTACTTGTCGTATCTTTTGTTGTAAACAATATTTTTATACTTTTAATCGTTTTAGTCCACCATGGATATTTTTGTTTGGTTGCAAGATAGTCATAGTAGGTGGTGTTGATGGTCCCGTCAAGTGACTTGACTTTGACATCAAATAAGCTTGTAAGGAAATCATTAGATTCAATCAAGTCTGGATACAATTCAGGGAAAATGGCATCTTCGTTAGAAGAAGAGCTACCTATGTCGAAACCAAAAGAAGAGGCAAGTTCACCCAAGGAACCAGTACTAAAACTTGATAACTCAGGAGCAAGTTTAGCTGTGCTTTTGTAATGTCTAGGCACGCACATGATAATTAGGATAGATAAAATGAATGAGACAGGTATGCCTATAAAATAAGCTTTCCTGTTTTTTATCATTGCTTTTATGATGGCTGTTACATCAATTTGTTTAACTGAATTATTATTATCCATTTTCTTCGTTATTCTTTTGTTTACTTACTCATATTAGCAATCGTAGCAATCATGGCGGCGATGCTGCTCATGCTGCTTCCCATACTCATCATTTCGGCGGTACTCATCTTGCGCTTCAGCTTAGCTGGGACGACAATCTCGCTGCCTGGCTGCACTTTGGCACCATGAGAGAGCTTGGCTACCTTGCCATTCATGTAGATGATGTATGCCTTGCTCTTTAATGCATCTGAGGCAAAACCACCGGCCTGATCGATGTAGTAGCTTGGCTTCTTGCCCTTTTCGTAGGCTACCGTGTTAGCAAACATTACGGCACCATTGATCTTTACCGTACCATTGTACTGAGGAATGACCAGACGATCGCCCTCTCGTAAGATGATGTCGGCATCGCTGCCTGGGTTCGCCAGTGCTTCTGGAAGGTCGATACCTACAGGGTATTCGCTAGGTACGTTGAACTTCTCTATGTTGGTACGCTCTACATCCTTAGAGGTCTGCGAAATGGCACTGGCATTGTTGCTGCTGGAGGCTAGTTGCAGAAGATTTTTCTGTATCTCTTCGCGCTGCATCTTCAATACTGCCTCCATGCGCTGCTTCTCTTGTTCGTTGGCTTTGCGGATGATGCGGGCTCCCTTGAGATATGCCTGGTCGGTAGCTCCACCTGCCTTCTTGAAGAGTTCACTCAGGCGGGCGTTGCGACGGTCTAATGTATAGAGACCGGCAAACATCACTTCACCGGTAATCGATACGTTCTGCTGCTCTACATAAGCCGGACTCTGACGGATCATTACTTCATCAAATGGCATCAGCTTGAAACCTGGGGTGCCGTCGATAACGAAGCCGTCTTTAAGAGATAGGGTGTAGGTCTTGGCGATAACGCTATCTGGACGTAAAGCCTTGGCATCCATTACTCTACGGCTTACCATTACATTAACGGTTGAAGCCTTGTCGGTTAAGCCGCCTGCCTGAAGAACGAAGTCTTCGAGGGTCTCATTGTCGGCATATTGATAGACGCCTGGATACTGCACTTCGCCACGGATGGTGAGGGTGCGCTCTACAATCTTTTCCTGTCGGGTAGGAATGAAGAGGACATCGTTTTCCTTCAATGGGATATCTGGAGTCTTGCCGTTCATAATGCCGGCAATGTCTACACTTACTACTTCGAGTGAGCGGTCTGACTTCATGCGGTGCATTACGGCACGGTTGGTGAAGGCTTCCTCTGTCAATCCTTCGGCATGCTCTACCAGGGTGCGTACGCTGTTGATCTGCTCGCCCAGATTGTACATGCCCGGACGGAATACGGCTCCTTTCACCTCTACGGTGTTGGCGTAGCGTGGCAGGATGCTGTCTACGCTGATTGAGTCGCCGTCATCGATACGGAAACTGGAGAAGTCGAACTCTTCTATATTATATACGGCACGTTCTCTGCCTGTCTTGCGGTTCAGTCTTACTGATTTCTTGTAGGCATCGCCTGTAAAACCGCCGGAATACTTCAGAAGGGAATTGACGCTCTCGTTCTTCTTCATTTCGTAAATCATCGGGCGCTTTACCTTTCCGGCGATGGTTACGAGACAATCGTATGGACCTACTACGATGACATCGTTGTCGGCAAGGCGGACATTACCCGTCAGTTTGCCGTTCAGAATATAGTCGTAGATATCAACAACCGTTACCAGTTTGTTGTGTCTGTATACCTTGATGTTTCGCAATGTGCCCAGATCGTTGGTTCCGCCTGCCATGTAGAGTGCATGGAATACGGTAGCGAAGGCTGAGAGGGTATAGGTGCCCGGAATCTTAACCTCGCCCATTACGTTTACCATGATGGTCTTGGTCTGTCCTACGGTAAGCTTGATGCGGCTTGAACGGTATCTGCTGCCCACGGTATTGCGCAGGCGGGCATTAGCCTGAGCTACGGTTAAGCCTGAAACGCTGACCGGTCCATAACCCTCGATGGTTACCTCACCATCTGGCGAAACGGTGCTCTCGATGGTTTTCTGAGAGGCGCCATAGATATCTATGATGACGGCATCGCCAGGCCCCAGACGATAGTTCTGTGGGGTAGCGATGTTCATATTTGGCTCGAAACTGAGGTCTTTGTTGTTGAAGATGTCACGGCCGAAAACCTTACTGCGCTTCTGGTTGAGCTCAGCCTGCAGCTGTTTTACCATGGTAGCTGTATCGGGTATCAGGGCGTTCATTTCCTTGCTGAAATCGTCATAATCTGGGTTGGTTTCATCATAAGATGAGTAGTAGCTGTCGTTCTGCTTGCTCTGGATGCGATAGTTGCTATAGGTTGAAGCCTGCTTCTCTTTGTCCTTGTCCTGGTAATCTTCTCTATGCTTACCATTGTTGGTCCGCATTCTCTTGTTGCCTGCATTTCCTGCAGCGGTTGTGCTGTAGAGCTCGTTCTGCTGCGACATCTTCTGATACTTATTGCGTACACGTCGAATCTGGGAGATGTCTACGCCCTTCTGCATCAGTTTGGTAACAATCTGAGAATTGGCTGTGCCACGCTCATGTTCTTTCACCACAAAGCTCATGACCTGATCATCGGTCATGTGTGAACTCTGTGCGAAAAGAGGCCCTGAAGACAGGACGAGCGCCAGTACAAGTATGATATGTTTCTTCATTTTTGTTCTATTATCTTAGTTATATTTATGTAATAACTCGAAAAAAGTGATTTTGTTGCTATAGAAGGCTGAAAAGATGTTAATAAAAACAAGAAACCCAGGGTTCAACCCTGGGTTACTGATGTTCTGAGCGAGATACGGGAGTCGAACCCGCCTCACAGGCTTGGGAAGCCCGTGCACTACCGATGTGCTAATCTCGCGAAGGAAAATACTAACTCCTTTCACAAGAAAGAGCCACGAGCGGGACTCGAACCCGCGACCCACGCATTACGAATGCGTTGCTCTACCAACTGAGCCATCATGGCTTTTTGCCCGAAAGCAGATGCAAAGGTAATGAATATTTTTTGAAATAAGAAATTATTGCCTAAACTTTTCTCGTGGTTAACTCTTATTAACTAAAGTTCGTTGGTTGCTATACCGGGGTCATAACAAAAGAGGGACTATCGCCAGTGGATAGTCCCTCTTCAGATTATAGCTTCTTGAATGTCAATTCTTCTTTTTTCGAATTCTTGCCTACCGAGATGGTGTCGCCTGGCTTCATTGTGCCATCGAGTAACATCTCGCAAACGGAATCTTCGATGTAGGTCTGGATGGCGCGGCGGAGTGGGCGGGCACCAAACTGCACATCGTATCCCTTCTTAGCTACCATCTCCTTTGCCTTTTCGGTAATCTGGAAATGGAATCCCAAGTCTTCTATTCTCTTGACCAGTCCTTCCAGGTCAAGGTCGATGATGTGCTTGATGGCATTTAGATCCAACTGGTCGAAGGTGATGATGTCATCGAGACGGTTCAGAAACTCTGGAGCAAACTGCTTGCTCAGACTCTTCTGGATGATGCTGCGGGCATACTCCTTGTCTTTCTCATCCATCGCCAATCCGCCTTTTATACCTGCAGAAGTAAAGCCGACGCCTCTGCCGAAATCTTTCAGCTGGCGGGTTCCTGCATTAGAGGTCATGATGATGATAGTGTTGCGGAAATCGATGAGTCGGCCATTGCCATCGGTAAGTCTGCCTTCGTCGAGTACCTGTAAGAGCAGGTTGAATACCTTGCTGTTGGCTTTCTCTATTTCGTCGAGCAATACGATGCTGTATGGTTTGCGGCGTACCTTTTCGGTCAGCTGTCCACCTTCGTTATAGCCTACGTATCCTGGAGGTGCACCTACCAGACGTGAGGTGTTGAAACTCTCGGAGAATTCGCTCATGTCTATTCTGATGAGTGAATCTTTCGAACCAAACATTTCCTCGGCAAGTTTCTGGGCAAGATAGGTCTTACCTACACCTGTAGGACCCAGGAACATGAATACGCCAATAGGATGGTTAGGGTCGCGCAAACCTACACGGTTCCTCAGAATGGTCTTTACCATCTTGTTGATAGCATTATCCTGAGCAATCACCTTGTGCTTCAGGTTGTGCTCCAGATCTTTCAGACGTTTGCTTTCACCCTCTGCCATACGTTGGGCCGGTACGCCGGTCATCATGCTGATAACGTTGGCAATATCTTCGGCTGTCACCTCAACATATTCGCCAATCTCTCCCTGCTGCCATTGCGCCTTCATGTCCTCAATCTCTTTCTCGATCTTGGTCTGGGCATCTCTGCATGAGGCTGCCATCTCGAAGTTCTGGTTTGCTACAGCCTGCTGCTTCTTGCTGATTATCTTTTTCAGTTCTTTTTCCAGCTTGATATATGGAGCAGGAACACTTGCATTATTAATATGTACGCGCGAGCCGGCTTCATCTATCACGTCGATAGCCTTGTCTGGGAAGTGGCGGTCGGTGATATAGCGCTCTGTCAGTTTGACACATGTCTCGAGAGCCTCGTCTGTATATCTCACACAGTGATGCTTCTCGTAATGTTCCTTGATGTTGTGCAGTATCAGCAGGGTCTCTTCGCGTGTAGTTGGTTCAACGATAACCTTCTGGAAACGGCGCTCCAAGGCTCCGTCCTTCTCAATGCTCTTGCGATACTCATCGAGCGTGGTGGCACCGATACACTGGATGATACCTCTTGCCAGGGCTGGTTTCAGAATGTTGGCTGCATCCATGCTTCCTTCGCCGGAACCGGCGCCTATCATGGTGTGAATCTCATCTATGAAGATGATGATCTCCGGATGGTCTTCCAGTTCCTTGATGACATTCTTGATGCGCTCTTCAAACTGTCCGCGGAATTTGGTTCCTGCAACGATGGCAGTCAGGTCGAGACTTACCAGACGCTTGTTGAAGAACATAGGTGATGTTTCCTGGTTGTTGATGAGCTGTGCCAGTCCTTCTACGATGGCACTCTTTCCTACGCCCGGTTCACCTATTAATACTGGGTTGTTCTTCTTTCTGCGACCCAGAATCTCGAGCACACGCTGAATCTCCTTTTCTCTGCCTACGACAGGATCCAGTTTTCCATCGGCTGCAGCCTTGGTCAGGTCGAAACTGAATTTGTCGATGGTAGGGGTGCTGCTCTTTTTGCGCGGAGTTCCATTTGAACGGGTAGACAGTCTCATCGGATTCTGGTCCTTTTCCATATCGAATGGCTCTTCGTCAGTTTCCATCATGTCGTTCTGCTCGTTGTAGTCATCTTCTGCTTCTATTCCACCTGCCATCTCCAGATTCTCTGCTTCCTCCTGCCTGTCAGCATCAGGGGTTTCTGAATCTGGTGTTTGTGGTTCCATTTTGAAATCCTTCGACTCTTCTGTCTTCTGCTCATCATCCTTGTCAGTAGGATAGAGCATTTCGATGGCACGGTCGTAGCTTAAGCCCAGTTGACTCAGCCAGTTGGCTACAGGGTTCTTGTCATTTCTCAAGATGGCAAGCAGCAGATGTCTTGGCTCTACAATCTTGGAGTGCTCGTAGTTGTTTGCCTCGCGGATAGAGTCTCTGATAATGCTGTCTGTTATCTGGCTGAATGGGATGTGGCTGTTCTCCTTCACGTTATCGGCAGGAGTTTCTTCCACATGCTTTTCCAGTTTGCTGTTAAGGACTCCGCTGAAAGCCATCGGACTGATGTCTGCGCCCTTCAGGAGCTTGTTGACATCGCTGTCGTTCTGGCTGATCAGACTCAGCATCAGATGCTCCACGCTGATTTCTCTTCCCAAGGTGCGTGCTGCTTCTTTGCTACTTCTGTTCAGTATGTCCTGTATATGTGAAAACGGATTTATCATATTTGCTTATATTTTTAAAAAATCTCAGTGCAAAAGTACACATTATTTTTAATAATAGCAAATGATATGCCAACTTTTTTGCATTGTTAAAATACAAATAATGCTAAAATAATGCGATTTTTCGCCTCTAAAGCGTTTTAGTATCATTTTTTTTTGTATCTTTGTCGGGAATTTCAAAAGGGTAAAACGGCTTAGAACGCAAGGAAATGCCCTTAAACGCGATTTCCGGATGGAAAACAGGCGTTTTGAAAGTAACGAATAAACAATAATACATTAATATAAGAAATGGACGAAAATCAGACAATGGATCATGATAGAATCATGAAGATCAACATTGAGGAGGAGATGAAGTCGAGCTACATCGATTATTCGATGTCAGTTATCGTGGCTCGTGCCCTCCCTGATGTACGCGATGGTTTCAAGCCTGTGCACCGCCGTATTCTTTACGGTATGCTCGGCATTGGAAACACCAGTGACAAACCTTATAAGAAATGTGCGCGTGTTGTTGGTGAGGTGCTCGGTAAGTATCACCCTCACGGTGACTCTTCTGTTTACGGCGCTCTGGTGCGTATGGGACAGGAGTGGAACATGCGTTATACCTTGATTGACGGACAGGGTAACTTCGGTTCTGTTGACGGTGACTCTCCTGCTGCCATGCGTTATACAGAGTGCCGCCTCTCCAAGATGGGTGAGCATATCATGGATGACCTTGATAAGGAAACGGTTGATATGACCAACAACTTCGATGATACCCTGCAGGAACCTACCGTGATGCCTACCAAGATTCCTAATCTTCTGGTAAATGGTGGTAACGGTATTGCCGTAGGTATGGCTACCAATATGCCTACCCACAACCTGGGTGAGGTGATTGATGGTTGCTGTGCATACATCGATAATCCTGACATTGATACAGATGGATTGATGCAGTATATCCCTGCTCCTGACTTCCCAACCGGTGCTACCATCTATGGTATACAGGGTGTGAAGGATGCATACGAAACGGGTCGGGGCAGAATCGTGGTTCGTGCCACTGCCGAGATTGAAAGTAGTGAAAACCATGATAAGATTGTTATCACCGAGATTCCTTATGGTGTCAACAAGGAGCAGCTCGTGATGGCTATTGCTGACCTTGCCAAGGAAGGCAGAGTAGATGGCATCGCTAATGTAAACGATGAGTCTGGCCGTCAGGGTATGCGTATCGTTGTTGATGTGAAGCGTGATGCCAATGCCAATGTTCTTTTGAACAAACTCTTTAAGCTGACAGCTCTTCAGAGCTCATTCTCAGTGAATTGTATTGCTCTTGTTAATGGCCGCCCACGTCTTTTGAGCTTGAAGGAGTGTGTAAAGTATTTCGTAGAGCATCGTCATGATGTTACGATCCGCCGCACCCAGTTCGAACTGAAGAAGGCTCAGGAGCGTGCTCATATTCTCGAGGGCTTGATCATTGCCTGCGACAACATCGACGAGGTGGTACATATTATCAGAGCCAGCAAGACTCCTTCTGATGCTCAGCGCAACTTGGAGAAGCGCTTCGAACTCGATGAACTTCAGAGTAAGGCCATCGTGGATATGCGCCTCAGCCAGTTGACAGGCTTGCGTCTGGAGCAGTTGCACAATGAATTCAACGAGTTGATGAAGACCATCGACTACTTGAACCAGATTCTGAACGATCCTGAGCTCTGCAAGAAGGTAATGAAGGATGAACTCAACGAGGTAAAGGAGAAGTATGGTGACGCACGTCGTACCATGATTAAGCCAGATGACCATGAGTTCAATCCGGAAGACTTCTATCCAAACGACCCAGTGGTTATCACCGTGAGTCATCTCGGATATATCAAGCGCACCCCATTGTCAGAGTTCCGTGAGCAGGCTCGTGGTGGAGTAGGTTCTAAGGGAGCCCGTACCCGTGATAAGGACTTCACCGAGTATATCTATCCTGCTACCATGCACCAGACCATGCTGTTCTTCACCAAGAAGGGTCGCTGCTACTGGTTGAAGTGCTACGAGATTCCTGAGGGTGACCGCAATTCCAAGGGTCGTGCTATCCAGAACCTCCTCAATATCGAGAACGATGACCAGGTGAATGCATTCCTCCGCCTCAGAGGCTTGAACGACGCTGAGTTCATCAACAGCCATTACGTAGTATTCGCTACCAAGAATGGTACGGTGAAGAAGACCTGTCTGGAGGCATATTCCCGTCCACGTGCCAACGGTGTGATTGCTATCAACATCGTAGAGGGCGATGAGGTGGTAGATGTTCGTCTGACAAATGGTCATAACGAGCTGATTATTGCCAACCGTAATGGTCGTGCTGTCCGTTTCGACGAGAATGAGATCCGTACAATGGGCCGTACATCTACCGGTGTTCGTGGTATGCGCCTCGATGAGGGTAATGATGCTGTAGTAGGTATGATTGTTGTCAACGATCCTGAGAAGGAAACCGTGATGGTAGTGAGCGAGCAGGGTTATGGTAAGCGTTCTGACGTACTCGATTACCGCGTTACCAAGCGTGGCGGTAAGGGTGTGAAGACACTGAATATTACCGACAAGACCGGTCGACTGGTAGCTATCAAGAACGTAACCGATGATAACGACCTCATGATTATCAACCAGAGTGGTATCGTGATTCGTCTTGCCGTAGCTGATTGTCGTGTCATGGGCCGTGCTACTCAGGGTGTCCGCCTCATCAATCTTGCCAAGAAGAATGATGTCATTGCCAGCGTATGCAAGGTGATGAGTTCTGAGCTCGAGGCTTCTGTAGAAGAGGAGAGCCGTTCTGCCTGGGCTAAGAAGAGCGAGGAGATAGAGAATGATACCGTAGGTGCCAAGACTGCTGAAGAGGCTGCTGAGGCTGAGGCTCATCTCGCTGACGAAGCATCTGAAGCAGAGGATACCGATTCGGGCAACGTAGATTTCGAATAAAGAAAAGACGCGTAAAAAATAAATAACAACAACTTTTAAACTCATTAAGAAAAATGAAAAAGTTTTTAGTAGCTGCAATGATGGTACTAGGTGCCACATCAGCATTCGCAGGCGACAGTGACGCTCTCAAGGCTGTCATGAAGGCTAAGTCTTATGCCGAGGCTGAGGCTTTGGTTAAGCAGAATTTGGGTCAGATGGCTAACGATGCAGAGAAGGCCAAGGCTTACAACAAGCTCGTTGATCTCGCTATGAAGCAGTTCAACGACCAGCAGAGCATCCAGCAGACCAATCAGATCATGAAGAAGAACGACCCGGTTGACGAGGCTGCTATGTCTGAGGGCGCATACAATGCATTGATCAATGCTATTGAGTGCTACAAGTACGACCAGCTTCCTAACGCTAAGGGTAAGGTTGCTCCTAAGTTTAACAACAACGCTAGCCGTGTATGGGGTGCTCGTGTTCAGCTCGTTAATGCGGGTCAGACAGCAGCCCAGAACAATAAGGCTGATGAGGTATTGAAGTATTGGGGTGCATTCCTCGATACAGACAATGAGCCTCTCTTCGCTTCTGTAGACCAGAAGCAGAAGGATAGCGAGAAGGACTATATCGGTCAGGTTGCTCTCTTTGCAGCCCGTTATGCATACCAGGCTAAGGATGCTGCCCGTTGCGAGAAGTATTGCGACATCGCCATGAAGAGTGAGAAGGAGGCTAAGGATGCCCTCAACCTCAAGCTCTATGTAATGAAGGACGGCTTGAAGACTCACGAGGATTCTCTTGCCTATGTTAACAAGCTCAAGGATATCTTTGCAAAGGACGAGACCAATGAGGTTGTTCTCGATGGTTTGAACTCTATGTACTCTTCATTGAAGATGGAGAAGGAGCAGACTGAACTTTTGGACAATGCTATCGCAAAGAACCCTAACAACTTCGTAGCTCTTGCCAACAAGGGTATGATGTATATCCAGAAGAACGATGCAGACAACGCTATCAAGTGTTTGAAGCAGGCTCTTGCTGCAAAGGAGGATAACGTAGTTGTTCTTACTTATCTGGGTGCTTGCTACAACAGCAAGGCTGGTAACTTGCAGGATCCTAACGGCCGCAAGGTTGTTTACCAGGAGGCTATCAAGGTTCTTGACAAGGCTAAGCAGCTCGATCCAGAGAAGGCTCAGGCTAACTGGGGTTACACCCGTTACCAGGCTTACTATGGTTACTATGGTCCTAACGCAGCAGAGACCAAGCAGGCTGAGGCTGAGAGCAAGTAATTGTATAGAAAAAAACACTTTGCTGGATCCAGCAAAGTGTTTTTTTATGGTATGCTTGGTAAGAGTATAGCCTAACGTGTGTCAGTCCAGAGTAAACCTTTATAACGTGAATTAATAGCGATAGTATCACTCAAATGATACTGGTGTATTTTATGAAGTTTGACTATGTTTTTTAACATATAACATTGTTATTCACTCTGTTAGAATTAAATTATGTCAAACCGAAAATGTTTAAATATGAAGCTAAGAAGGAATTGAGTCATTGAAAATCCTTTATAACAATTTACAAGAATACCCACTTTAGTAATACAAGGGGGACTGACAAGGGGATTCGAACCCCTTTTTCTCCGAACAGAAATGTTTCCTCTACAGTCAGTCTTTCTCGAGAAGGTTAATCAAGTGCCTACTTTCGGTTGTACGAATATGTTTCCTTTACGTCTTCGTATGCACCTAAGAGACTGCAGTTGAGATTTATCTCGTTTACAATGTTCGGTTGCTAATAGTACTGCATAGCATCTCTATTCAAGGATAGTAAACTTGTTACTAATTGTGATACCAACCACAATTTTTTTGCAGCTTGAGCCCACTTCTCTAGCTCAAGCTACTTTCTGAAAAATTCACTTATTTTCATACTTGTAATTGAGTTTATGACCTATGCACGTCAGGCTTAGCGTTGGTCGATTAGTTGCCTGTTTATTTAGCAATGTTCCAAGGAAATACATATTTAGCTCCATTGATGTCTATAATAACATCCATGGTGTCACCTTTACTGCGCTTTATGTTAATATATCCGGATATGGCTTGCCCTGGATATATTGTTGTTCTTTTTAAATAGCCTTCTTGTTTAATTTCTCTTTCTTGTAAAAGAGCATTTTCATAGCTAGCCATGCGATTGCTTGCTATAACTTGTGCTTGGTATGCTGCCGCTCCATCGTATGTTACAGTGTGAGAGGTCGTAGAAGAATTACCATGGTATGAACTATTCCCATTGTAACTACCATAAGCATACCCGCCAGAGCCATAAGCATAAGCGTTACCATATGAATTTGAATAGCCGTTATAAGAAGAGTTTGTTTGTGTCGTGGAACTTGAATAGCCTGCACCTGCAGCAGCTAATCCTTCTGCAATACCAGCAAATGCCATATTCCAATTCTGAGTTCTTCTTACTTTTCGCATGTATTTATCTGCAGAATACACCTCTAATGCAACCTCTTGACCATTTGTCTTTTTGAGTGTTGAAGTTATCTTAGAGGGGTCAAAATCAATGGGAACAATAGAGTTGTTAGAAACAACTATTGATATTTGATACCACTTCCCGTAATCTTTTACTTGCGTGTTGGTCATGGCTACCATCAGACCATTCTTTATATAGTATGGCCATGCTGCCCCATCCTTGTATTCTGTCTTCTTCTCATATTGAGAAGGTGATTCCCATATAGGTGTATTGTCACTTATACGGAACTTACCACCAAATCCATCTTTGTTTGAAAGGATATAGTAATCATAACGAGGATTACCATCTAACATTTCGATTTGCGAACACATGTCACCCTTTTCATCAAATTGGGTAAGTATGCCATTAGGCTTTCCATTTTTCATTGTGCAATGGAGCTTTATGAGACCATTTTCATAATACGAAGTATATTCTCCTTCTTCTATTCCATTGTGTCTATTGCCTTTCTGTTCGATTTTTCCAGACTTATAATAATTCGTCCATTCTCCATCCATTACAGATTTTGAATCGTCATATTTGTCTATACTAATGTAACCACCTTCAGATTGCAGTTCTCCCGTAACATAATAATCACGAAATCGTTTACCAAAATTAGAATCTGCATTTCCGCTAAGGATGCGATAATAAGAGGCAAATGATTTAGACTCAACCCCTTTCCAATTCTTGTCATAGAAAAGAGTGTCTTGCTTAGATTGCGCAAATAGAGAACTTGCACCGAATAAGCAAATAGAAAATACTATACACTTTTTCATTTCAATTTTCATTTTTTTTGCTGTGCTACTACAGCGGGTTAATAAAAGGGTTATACATACGAAAAAAGTGCGGAGCCAATTCTGTCACTCGTTCCACGTGTTGAGGCTTTGGCATCGCCCAATTTGTCGAAACTAGCAACGCAGAAAACCTCACGCCAGTGTAAGTATATAAGATGTACTCTTGACAATGAACGACGAATCATCCAAAGCGAATTAGGTCTGTATACAATACATCTAATGAGGCATTCTGCATTGCTTAGTCTTTGACAAATTGTGTGTGAATTGCCAGATTCCTACACGTCAAAACCAAAGCGTACAAAAACGCTTTATACCATATGTATGTCTGCCCAGCCTCTGTCCATCGGAGCTTCCGGCATGAGTATAGACGTTACAAAGGTAGTACTTTTATTTTGAAAACCACTTCGTTTGGCTGGCAAAATATGGTTTTAAGGTCTGATTTAACATTATTAAATATAAATATATAAAAGAAATCCACTTTTGTGTGATTTTCCTTGCTAAAAAGTTTGTATTATCAATGATTATTCGTATCTTTGCAGCACGAGAACCCGCCAAGCCTCTCAACGATGCTCAAATGTGCGGGTCGTTTTTGTTTTTATGGGTATATGGCAACAAGAATTCCGTTTATAAAAACATATTCCACGCCCCATGAGTTAGTGCAGCTACTCAAAACAAGAGGTATGGAGATAACCGATGAGGAAAAGGCTGTGCATTATCTTTCCCACATCGGTTACTATCGTTTGTCTGCCTACATGTACCCATTGCTTTCTATTCCCAAGGAACAACATCTATTCAAGCAAGGAGTAACTTTCGGTAAGGTTATGATGTTGTATCGCTTTGACAAGAAGCTACGTCTACTATTGTTCAATGAAATTGAAAAGATAGAGGTTGCAGTGCGTTGCGCTATCGTCAACTTTGGAACTGAAATGACAGGCAACCCTTTTTGGATGACTGATGCCGACAATTTCTCAAATCCGTCCAAGTTCAATCGCTCTATACGTCTTATAGAAGATGAACTGAACCATACAAAAGAGGATTTCATCAACCATTTCAAAGAGACATATACCAATCAGTACCCACCTTCATGGATGCTGACCGAAATATTGCCATTTGGTGTAATCACCAATATTTATTCTAACATCAAGAATAAGAAGATAAAGAAGCGTATCGCACAGTCATTTGGCTTGCAAGTTGCACCTTTTGAATCTTGGCTTACCGTTATCACTGTAACAAGAAACTCATGTTGTCATCATGCACGTGTATGGAATAGGGTATTCTCTATTCGTGCTACCATGCCTATCAGAATGTTACGTCCTTGGATTGCCTTGCCAACGGATCCTTTGAAAGTGTACTTTGATATGTGCATCATCAAGTACTTCCTTGACATTATATCTCCAAACAATGATATGCTTGATAAGATGAACAGACTTTTTGCTACGTTTCAAGAAATAGATAAGGTTGCTCTTGGTTTTCCTTCTGGTTGGGAGAATGAACCACTATGGCAATAATAGGCTTATGTGGTGTCTGCTAATCGCTCCATATATTGATTTTACCTTTTCTCAACTTATCTTTTTACATTATGATGAAGGTTCAAACAATCCCATCAAATCTCCTTTTGGATTTTCTTGCTTAAAGCCTTAGTAATTATGCAAAAATCCCTCATAGAGGGATAGAAACGCTTAAATTTATCCCTCATTTAGGGATTTTTTGTATTTTTGCCCCTGATTTATATAATAATCATATAAAAGTGCAAGATATGATAGACAATAAATTATCAGAATATGGCGGAGCTGCTAAACCGCACTCCGCTTTATTTCATCCGATATAAATATGATGAAATAAACTGGAATGGACGATTAGTAGGTATAGTAGAACCACGAGGCGTGGGAAAATCTACCATGGTTTTACAACGCATCAAGCAAGCTGCAGAAGGTCATCATCTGTATGTTTCTGCTGATAGTGTTTATTTTACCAATCATTATTTGTTTATAAAGGATGGTGGTACACATCTTTATATAGATGAGATTCATAAGTACGCTGGTTGGAGTAGGGAACTGAAACAAATCTACGACATGCACCCATCTCTGAACCTCATCTTTACCGGTTCATCGGTTTTGGACATCAAGAAAGGCAAAGCAGATTTGAGTCGTCGGGCATCGATTTATATGATGCAAGGTTTGTCGTTCAGGGAATACCTGCAACTGTTCGAAGGTATTAAGACTAGAGTTTTTAGTCTCGATGAGATACTCAATCTTCAAGTAGAGATTCCGGAATTGGAACATCCATTGCCGTATTTCAGAGCTTATCTCGATTATGGCTATTACCCTTTTGCCATTGAAGGAGACTTTGTGCAAAGAATGCTGCAAGTGGTTGACCAAACAGTAGAAGTTGATATTCCGCAGTATGCAGATATGAAAGCTTCTTAAAGCGTATGCTCGTTATCCTTTCGGGCTTGGCTCCCTATAAGCCAAGCGTAGAGAATCTTGCCACAGAAATCGGGGTAAGCAAGAACAATGTGCCTTATTATCTTGTTTACCTGGAATGTGCAGGAATGATTGGATTATTAAGAGATGATACTTCGGGCATGCGCAATCTTGGAAAGATAGAAAAGTCTATGTAGATATTCCAAGCCTGATGTCTGTACTCACTTCTAATCCCAATATCAGAATATAAGGGAAACTTTCTTCTACAATCAGATGAGTGAAAAACAAGATGTCATTTCCTCTAGGGTTTCTGATTTTACTATTGGTGATTATACTTTTGAGATAGACGGTCGGAAGAAAGGGTAAAAGCAGATAGAGGACGTGATAAATGGACGTATCGTAAAAGACGATATCGAGACTGGGCATGGAATCATCATCCCTCTTTGGCATTTCGGAATGAACTATTAAGTTAGGTTGTTCTGTTTCACCAATGGAGAGATAAGATAGGGTTGTATTTTTTATGACAAATCCTCTGCTGAGATTCCCGTATTTTCATCCAGCTTTTATTTCGCTGTGAATATTGGAAATATGGCAAAATGTCACAATACGTTGATAAACAGATAGTTATATGATTGTTAAAAAGTAGCTTTTGCTGTGATTCTTTAGTTGTACGGCTAAATGACCTATAGTTGTACGACCATAACTCTACGGTTGTACGACTATAGGTGCTATAGTTGTACAACCATAGCTCTACAGTTGTACGACTATAGGGGGTTATAGTCGTACAACTATAGATTTTTCTCTTATAGAAAAACAGGTAATATGGCAAATGAAGTGCTTAATAGCTCTATTTCTATCTCTAGATTGTATAGTAATCAATATCAAAAATCCGGTTATAAGTTTTTACAAAACAGATAGATAAAACCATCTGCGAGTAATGTTGGTTTGCTGTAGGCGCCCATCAGCTGGTCTACGCATGCACAACAGGTGTTGTGCGGCCTACGGAGCCTACTTCTTCGATAACCAATACTATCTTTTCCGACAACTTCATCCGTATTCTGCGATTGTATCTTACGCATTATCTTTTGATATCATACGCTTGCGTGTATTTCTATTCCAAGTAGTTTCTGTTCCTCCACCAGGTTAGCGAGTGAACTGGTTGGGTCTAAAGCTACAAATACAATATTTTCAGCGATGCTGATGATGTATTTGTTCCTAGCTAAAGCACTTTGCTTGGAGTTGCGAGGAAGATGGGAGAGGGAGATTCTGGCATATAAAGAATTTATATTTGTAACGATGCAAAAATACGAATAATCCGCTGAAAATCAAAGGAAATACCAGCTTTTTTGTAGATTTGCCTGAAAATATTTGGTATTTTGAAAACTTCTGTGTATTTTTGCACAAAATAAGTGATATTTGGTATTTAAAAAGCAAATTTTTATAAAAGGAGTAGTATGACAACATTAAATATACAAG
>ERZ791833.40-NODE-40-length-73364-cov-15.2694_pt1 | contig 73364 bp, 70 predicted proteins | sample MGYA00510294_ERZ791833 | MGnify/ENA primary metagenome ERZ791833 (study PRJEB30046, sample SAMN00715270) | human gut metagenome | study: EMG produced TPA metagenomics assembly of the A metagenome-wide association study of gut microbiota in type 2...
TTCGTTTATGTTAGAAAACATATTGTGCATTGTTTAGTTTTCAAAGAACATTTCTGTTTTTTCAACTCTCTCGAGCTGACTTTAAACATTATATCTTATGTTTTTTGTTTTGTCAACAACTTTTTTCAAACTTTTTTATTTTGTTTGTTTTGCTGTTTTCAAAACTCTTTATTTTGTTTGTTGCTCATCAGCAACGTTAATTATTATATATCATATACATAAAACTTGTCAATAACTTTTTTTAATTTTTTTTATAAAAATATAAAAAAAGTTTAAAAATCCATATATATCAATATATTAAGGGTTAAAAACAATAAAAGAATAGCCACTTTTATAAGTTACTATCCTTTTATTTTTCTTCATTACTTTTACTTATATATACCTATATATTTCAATAAAGATAAAATCAAACCATCTTTTAAATCTACAGCTTGGTGTGGACATAATTCTTGACAACAATAACATCTTATACACTTTTGATAATCAATATTTACTTTTTTATCTATTATAGTTATTGCTTTTGGTGGACAATGATGACTACATCTACCACAAGCGACACAATTTTTATTTATTACAGGTTTAGATGTTAACTGATTTTGCCCCAATTTTAAAATAAATTTTGGTACATATGTATCTTGCATAGATTTATATGTATGTGGCTTTGCGAAATGAAATTGCTCATCTTTTCCATCACCAACAACTTTTATATCTTTTAAACGAACAATTCTTTTTTCTTCAATACCAGCTGCAGCAATAGGCATTGCTTCTGCGTCAAAACCCATCTTATCTGCCATAATTAAATCAGCAGCAAAACCGTCACTACTTGCGATAATGATTTTAGCCTCTACAACATCACCACTCATTGGACCTTGACCTTCCATAGCTGTTATACCATCAATAATATTCAATGTCGGTTTTATTGTTTGATACAAATCTACCATCACATGGGCAAAATCTATATGTTTTTGCATTCTTAAATGAAATCTAGCTTTATCTGTACCTACTATACAGCCAAAAAGATTTTTAACAGCTCCTGTAACTCCCATAAAAACATGGGTTTTCATCTTTGCTACTGAAATGATTTTGTCAAAATCAGATAAACAATCTACCAACTCAAATTGTTTGATAAATCTACCTTCCATATAATTGTAGGCTTTACTTTGTTTAAAATATACAAATGGAACGTTTTCCTCTTCACAAATTGTTAATATACCTGTTCTTTTTGCTGTAGATTTTAAATTACTAATTCCTGGTGAATCGCCAACAGCTGGTAAAGCTCCCATATTTTTTACTGCTTTTATAACAGCTCTTACTACTTCTGGATGAGTTGTTACTGCTTTTTCAGGTGTTACATTCGTCAACATATTAGGTTTTATTAAGACTTTATCACCTTTTTTTATAAAATTTTGCCAACCTCCAATTAAATTTACTGCGTCATTTACAGCCTTATCTACAATTTCAATATTATAATTATCAGCTTTCACTACTGATACTTTCATTACTTATAATTCCTTTCATTAATAAAAATGCCAAAACTCAATAAATAAGTCTTGGCATTTTCATATTATTTACCAGCAATAAAACTATCTGGCTTTTCTTGTGATAAACCATAATGATATAAAATAGCTCCAATAATTCGTTTGGAAGCTTTACCATCACCATATGGGTTACATGTATTTGCCATACGTTGATATTCATCATGATCAGTCAATAAATATTTTGTTTCTTCATATACTTTTTGACGTTCTGTACCAATTAATTTTACAGTACCTGCTTTAACTGCTTCAGGTCGTTCTGTTGTATCACGAAGAACTAATACAGGTTTTCCTAAAGATGGAGCTTCTTCTTGAATTCCGCCTGAATCAGTCAATACTAAAAATGCTCTATGCATTAAATTAGCAAATGGCTCATAATCTAATGGATCAATTAAATGTACAGCTTTGATATTGCCCAATTCTTCATTAACCACTTCACGAACTTTTGGATTTTTATGCACTGGGAATACAATTTCTACATCATCAAATTCATTGACTATATCTTTTAAAGCTTTATATACATGACGCATTGGTTCGCCTAAATTTTCACGACGATGAGTTGTTACCAAAATAATACGTTTATTTTCATAATCTATATTTGCTAATTTTTCATCATCAAATTTAAAATCATCTGTTACTGTCTTATGCAATGCATCAATAACTGTATTTCCTGTTACGAAAATTTTATCTTCTTTTGTTCCTTCAGCTTTCAAATTACCACTAGCTGTATCAGTAGGAGCAAAATGAAGATCTGCTATTGCACCTGTCAATTTGCGGTTCATTTCTTCTGGGAATGGTGAGTATTTATTATATGTGCGCAAACCAGCTTCTACATGACCTACTGCTGTTTCATGATAATAAGCTGCTAATGCACCTGCAAAAGTAGTAGTTGTATCACCATGAACTAATACTATATCAGGTTTTTCTTTAGATAGTACTTCATTTAAGCCATTCATAGCTTTAGTTGTAATATCAAACAAAGTTTGACCTTGTGCCATGATATTTAAATCGTAATCTGGCTTAATATTAAATAAATTCAAAACTTGGTCCAACATATCACGATGTTGAGCTGTTACTGCAACTATTGGTGTGATTAAATCAGGATATTTTTTCAATTCCAACACCACAGGTGCCATTTTAATTGCTTCTGGTCGTGTACCAAAAACTGTCATTACTTTAATTTTCTTCATATTTATACCTCATATATACAAAAAAGGCAGGTTTTCCCTGCCTTTTCTTTAATAACTAATGTGTTCCTGCATTATTTTTCATACTGAAAATACCTATTTTTTTAGCACCAAATAGGATTATTACAGCTACAAATACAACAATCATAACAGCTACACTAGTACTTACTTCAGTTAAGGCAATCGCCGCTAAACCTAAGAATGCACTGAAAACATACATTAAGAGTACAGCCTGTCTTTGGGAAAAGCCCATTGCCAATAAACGATGATGTAAATGTCCTTTATCTGGCTTAAATATAGGAACTCCTCCACGGTAACGACGTACAATCGCAAAAGTAGTATCTAATATTGGTAGTCCTAAAGCTAATATCGGTACAATAAGCGCTATAGTAGCAGCACTCTTTACAGCACCTATAACAGAGATAGCTGCAAACATATATCCTAAGAACATACTGCCTGTATCTCCCATGAAAATTCTTGCTGGATTAAAATTATAATGCAAAAATCCTAAAGATGAACCTGCTAAGGCTGCTGTTAAAAATACTACTGGTAAATCACCACTTTGCAAAGCTACTAAAAGTATAGTAACAGTCGCAATTGTTGATACCCCAGCTGCTAAACCATCTAAACCATCAATCAAATTAACTGTATTAGTAATTCCAACTATCCAAAAAATAGTAACTGGAATTGCTAAATATTCCAAAAAGATAAAATCACCAAATGGGTCTGTAATAAAATCAATTCTAATATCAAATGCCACTAAAATACATGCAGCCAAAATCTGTCCTAATAACTTCACTTTTGCAGGAAGACTGATGAAATCGTCTATTATACCTACAATTACAATGAAAGTTCCACCTAATAATAAACCTACAATTTCTTTGCTAAAATCAAGCATACTACAAACTGCTATCATGAAAGCCAAATAAATCGCAAGTCCTCCTAAACGAGGAATAGGTTTTTTATGAACTTTTCTTGGGTCTGGCTTATCCATGGCACCTGTTTTAACTGCAAATTTTATAACTAACGGTGTTAGGGCATATACAGCTATTAATGCTGTAATAAATGCTAAAAAATAACTAGGCATTACATTCGCACTCCTTTTCCATTAACACAGATTATAACTCACTAATAATTTGATTGTCAATAAATAATCAAGCCTATTTTGCTTATTTATCATTGTATTTCACTAGGAGCTACCTCAATAATGGAACCATCTGTTTCTAAATATACAACTTTTGCAATCATAGCATTTTTTAACATTCTACGACAAAGTAAGCAAGGTTTACCAGATGCTAATGTACCATCAGCATTATAACCTACTATATAAATAGTTGCTCCCTTCATCTTTACAGGGTCAGCTGCAATAACTGCATTTTGTTCAGCATGAACTGCTACACAAAGCTCATAACGCTGTCCTTTCGGAACATTATATTTTTCACGTTCACAATTACCAGTATCTATACAGTTTACTTCGCCTCTTGGTGCACCATTATAACCAGTGGAAATAATGATTTTATCTTTTACAATAATTGCACCATATTTGCGTCTTAAACATGTGGAACGTTTGCCCACTGCTGTGGCAATATCTAAAAAATATGTGGTCCAATCAGGACGAACTTGTTTTGTCATTTATAAAAACCTCTTAAATAGTACCAAAAATTCTATCGCCAGCATCACCAATACCTGGAACAATATATCCATGTTCGTTCAAATGATCATCTACACAAGCTGTGTAAACTGGAATGTCTGGATGTCTTTCATTAAATGCCTTTATACCTTCTGGAGCAGATAATAAACACATGAAAATCATGGATTTTGCTCCACGTTTTTTTAGCATTTCTACAGCTTCTATTGCTGAACCACCAGTAGCAAGCATAGGATCTACTACTAATAATAAACGTTCATCAATATCTTTTGGCATTTTACAAAAATATTCAACTGGCTCTAATGTTTTTTCATCACGATATAGACCAATATGACCAATTTTCGCAGCTGGTATTAAATTAATAATACCATTAACCATGCCAAGACCTGCACGTAAAATAGGAACTACTGCCACTTTTTTTCCTGCTAATGTTTTTGCTACACATTTTGCCACAGGAGTTTCTATTTCTATATCTTTTGTTGGGAAATCTCTTGTTACTTCATAAGCCATTAACATAGAAATTTCATCTAATAATTGACGAAAATCTTTTGCGCCTGTTTCTTTTTTACGCATTAAAGTCAACTTATGTTGAATTAATGGATGTTTTATAATATTTACTTTTAAATCTGACATAATATCCTCTTATTTTTCTTATTCTTCATATAATGGGAATTTCTTACAAATAGCTTGAACTTTTGCTTTTGCTGTTTCAATAACAGCGCCATCTTCGCGATTTCCGATAACATCAGCAATGATATCTGCTACTTCACGAATATCGTCTTCTTTTAATCCTCTAGTTGTAAGTGCTGGTGTTCCTAGGCGAATACCACTTGTTACAAATGGGCTTAGTGGTTCAAATGGAATTGTGTTTCTATTTGCTGTAATACCTATTTCATCTAATAAGAATTGAGCTTCTTTTCCTGTGATATTTTTAGAGCGCAAATCTACCAGCATTAAATGATTATCTGTACCACCTGATACAATTCTAAATCCTTTTTTCACAAGTTCATCTGCTAGGGCTTTTGCATTATCTAAAACTTGTTGTTGATAAACTTTAAATTCATCACTTAGCGCTTCTTTAAATGCTACTGCTTTTGCTGCCACTACGTGCATCAATGGGCCACCTTGAATACCAGGGAAAATAGCTTTATTGAATTGTTTACCAAATTCTGCATCACGACAGAGGATTAAACCACCACGAGGTCCTCTAAGTGTTTTATGTGTAGTTGTTGTTACTACATCTGCATATGGCACTGGGCTTGGATGAAGTCCTGCTGCTACTAAACCTGCAATATGTGCCATATCTACCATGAAATATGCGCCCACAGATTTTGCAATCTGTGCCATGCGTTCAAAATCGATAACTCTAGAATAAGCACTAGCTCCACCAACGATTAATTTTGGTTGATGTTCTTTTGCTAATCTTTCTAATTCATCATAATCAATGCGTTCAGTTTCTTTATCTACACCATAAGGAATAATTTTAAAATATTTACCAGAAATATTTACAGGGCTACCATGTGTTAAATGACCACCATCTGTAAGGTTCATACCTAAAATAGTATCTCCTGGCTGTAGCAAAGCAAAATATACTGCTGTATTTGCTTGTGCTCCGGAATGTGGTTGTACATTTGCATATTCTGCACCAAATAATTTTTTAGCACGGTCAATTGCTAATTGTTCTACAACATCAACATATTCACAACCGCCATAATAACGCTTACCTGGATAACCTTCTGCATATTTATTTGTAAGTACACTACCTTGTGCTTGCATAACAGCTTTACTTACAATATTTTCTGAAGCAATCATTTCCAATTTATCACGTTGACGAGAAAGTTCTTTGTTGATGGCTTCTTGTATTTCTGTATCAACAACATCTAAATTTTTCAATAAATCCATATAATTATTCCTCCACCTAAAGGGTTATTAATTATTTATAATAATTAATTTTAGAGATTGATTTTATTATTTTGCTTCTAAAGCCATGATTTTATTTACACGACGTTCATGACGACCGCCAGCAAATTCAGTTTTCATCCATGTACGCACGATTTCATCTGCAATTTCAAAACCAGTTGTACGTCCACCCATTGCTAAAACATTAGCATTATTATGTTCACGAGACATTTTTGCTGTATATGTTTCATGGCAAAGAGCAGCTCTAATACCTTTGATTTTGTTTGCAGCAATAGAAATACCAATACCTGTACCGCAAAGTACAATACCTCTATCAGCTTCGCCATTAGCTACTGGTGTACAAACTTTTTCAGCGACATCTGGATAATCTACAGATTCTGTGCCAAAAGTTCCTACATCTTCTACTTCTACTTCAGCAAATTCTTCTTTTAATACTCTTTTTACTTCTTCTTTTAAATCCACAGCACCGTGGTCACTACCAATAATTAATTTCATCTTAATCGACTGTATCCAGTCTTTCCCTCCTTATAGCTTTAATAGCTAAAGCTCAATTATTTCATACTATGATTATTTTATCATAATACAAAAGTTAATCAAAGGATTAAATAAAAATACTATTAAAGCCACTAGCCTTATGGAGTCTATTCATAATAGCAAGTCCTATGCCTTTATCTGTTGTACCTTGCGCCAAAATTATATCCACATCTTTATCATCAAAATAGCGCAAACCTTCATATATTTCACTAGCTATTTGCGCTAAATTTTCTTGGCTACCATAGGAAAAAGTATTTTGATGATTTAATTCATTAGCCACTTCATCACTTACAAGTAAGCCAACTTTTTTCCCTTCATTTTCATACTTATGCAAAATCTCTTTTATTGATGATGACATCTTTTCGTTATCACCTTCAATTAAAATCATATCCACTTTAGGTGCATAATGTTTATATTTCATGCCCGGAGCTTTTGGTACTACATTAGCTCCCACAATAGCTTTATCAATTTTCACTACAGGGAAAATTTCTTCTAACATTTCTTTAGTAATAGCTCCTGGTCGTAAAATGATAGGAACATCTTCTGTACAATCTACAATTGTAGACTCTACACCAAATTGGCAAGCTCCCCCATCTAAAACCATATCTATTCTACTTTGCAAATCCTTATAAACAGCTTGTGCTGTTGTTGGACTTGGTCTACCTGAAATATTGGCACTTGGTGCTGCTATTGGTGTATCAGCATATTTAATCAAAGCTCTGGCTATGTCATTATCTGGCATACGTACTGCTATAGTATCAAGACCACCAGTTACTGCTTTTGGTACGATATCGCTTTTCGGTAAAATAATCGTGATAGGGCCTGGGCAAAAAGCAGTCATTATCTTTTTTGCCATTGGTGTTACTTCGCTCACAATGCGACTTAACATTTTTTGGTCATTGATATGCAAAATTAAAGGATTATCTGATGGTCTTCCTTTAGCCAAATATATATTTTTTGCTGCCACTTCATTTAAACCATCTCCGCCTAATCCATATACTGTTTCTGTTGGAAAGGCTACTAAACCACCATCTTTTATACATTGCCCAGCTCTTTTTAAAGCTTCATCATCTATTGAATTTATTTTTATTAATTCTGTTTCCATGCCAATACCACCCTGTCAATACCTGCATAATCCTTGATGATTTCTATATTTTGCCAACCATTATCTATTGCCATCTGTTTCACAGGTTCAGCTTGATAAATGCCTATTTCCACAGCCAAAAAGCCACCATCTTTCAAATATTTCATGCCTTGAGCAAATAATCTTTGATAAAAACTCAATCCATCTTTATTATCTGTAAGTGCTGATAATGGTTCATAATCTTTAACATCAATTTCTAAAGTTGCTATATCCTTTTGCGGAATATATGGCGGATTAGATACAATCACGTCAAAAACTTTATCTTTTACTGGCTCAAATAAATCGCCTACAAAAAATTCACATCTATCATCTACTTGCAAATTCTGAGCATTTTCTTTAGCTACAGCTACAGCATTTGCAGAAATATCCACTGTAAAGCCTTTTGCTTTAGGCAAATTTTTGAGCAAAGATAAAATAATTGCTCCACTACCTGTGCCAATATCTACAATATCATAACTTTGTTTATCACCAAAATTTTCATTTACTTTAGCTATAGTATTTTCTACTAAAATTTCAGTATCAGGTCTAGGTATCAAAGTGTCTTTTGTAACTTTAAAATCAAGTCCCATAAATTCTCTTTGACCTAAAATATACGCTACAGGTATATGGCGAGCTCTTTTGGCTACATATTCACGAAATTTTGCCAATTCTTTTGCTTCCATAGGCTCATCAAAATGCACATACAAATAAATTCGCTTCTGTCCCAAAACATGAGACAGAAGCACTTCAGCATCAAGACGAGCAGACTCTATACCCTTTGATTTAAAATAATTAATTGTCCAATTTAACAAAGAACTTATAGTCCATACATCTCTTGATTTTTCCATATTATTTTACCTGTTTTAATCTTTCAGTTTGATCAGCAGTTATAAGTGCATTGATGATTTCATCAATTTCACCATTTAAAACAAAATCTAATTTATGAAGTGTAAGCCCAATACGGTGGTCTGTTACACGACCTTGAGGAAAGTTATATGTGCGGATACGTTCACTTCTATCGCCTGAACCTACTTGAGATTTTCTATCTGCTGCAATTTCATTATTTTGTGCTTGTTGAGCTTGTTCTTGTACTTTTGCACGAAGTACTCTCATCGCTTTTTCTTTATTTTTAAGCTGAGATTTTTCATCTTGACATTGTACTACGATACCTGTTGGAATATGAGTAATACGTACGGCTGTTTCTGTTCTGTTTACATACTGACCGCCAGCACCACTAGCACAGTAAGTATCAATACGCAATTCATTTGCTTTAATATCTACTTCTACATCTTCAACTTCTGGTAAAACTGCTACTGTAACGGCTGAAGTATGCACACGTCCAGAAGATTCAGTCTGTGGTACACGCTGTACACGATGAGTACCACTTTCATATTTTAATTTACTGTAAGCACCATAACCATTGATACAGAAAGATACTTCTTTAAATCCGCCAAGTTCTGTAGGATTTGCATCAAGCATTTCAACTTTCCAGCCCTGCATTTCTGCATAACGAGAATACATTCTGAATAAATCACCAGCAAAAAGAGCAGCCTCTTCGCCACCTACACCACCACGAATTTCCATGATAACGTTTTTACTATCATTTGGATCTTTTGGCAATAATAAAATAGGAAACTCGCCTTCTAATACTTCTTTACGTGCAGATAATTCTTTTACTTCATCTTCAAGCATATGTCTCATATCATCATCTATATCTTCATCAAACATAGCTTTATCTTCATCTATTGTTTTGCATATTTTTTTGTATTCACGGAATTTATCCACAAGTTCAGTAAGTGCAGCATGTTCTTGATTATATTTTTGCCATTTTGGCATATCTGCAATAATATCTGGGTCACTAATCAAAGATTCCAATTCTAAATACTTATCTTCAACTGCTTGTAACTTATCTAACAATGCCTTTCCACCTCATTAATTTTATTCAACTAAAAGATTAGCGGTAGGCTAATAAAAACCTTCCGCTAATTTTAATTTACACATTTATTTATTTCTATAATAAAATACTATATCAAATACTAGCATTTACTTTCAAATCATTTAAATCTTGTTTATCTATAGTATCATCATTTTTAGTTTCTACTTTTGCTGTTTCTTCTACTTCAATAGCAGCCTTTAGAGATTTTACAGCAACTTCTATCATTGAATCGTCAGGTTCTCTAGTTGTTAGATACTGTAACCACAAACCTGGCAAAGAAATAGCATGTACTATTTTATTTTTAGAACGACCAGCAAAACGAATTAATTCATAAGATATACCCGCTACTACTGGTAATAATAAAACCCTAGAAATAATACGTTCCCAAAGGCTTGGCCAACCTAAGAAAGAAAACATAAAAATGCTGACAATCATAACAATTAATAAAAATGATGTTCCACAACGTGGATGTAATCGAGAAAATTTCTGTACATTTTCTGGTATCAATTCAACGCCAGCTTCATAAGCATGAATTGTTTTATGTTCAGCGCCATGATATTGAAATACTCTTTGAATATCTTTAGCTCTCGATATGCCATATATATATAAGAAGAAAACAATCATGCGGACTAATCCTTCCCATAAATTCATAACCACATGACTATCTGTAGTAATCAAATTAACAGAAGCTGTAGGAATTACTACAAATAATAAAATAGCTGCACATAAAGATATAACCATAGTAATTGCAATATCTTTATTTGTAAGCTTATCTGCTTCTTCCTCTCCTGCCATCTGTGCTGAATAAGTTAAGGATTTAAGCCCCATAACTAATGACTCACCTAAGGATAATATGCCACGGAAAAATGGCTTTTTAAATATAGGATATTTTTCTGCTAGAGAATTTATTGGTTTTACATCAACTGTAATTACGCCAGAAGGTTCTCTTACTGCTGTTGCCACTTTTTTAGGGCCACGCATCATTACACCTTCAATTACAGCTTGTCCACCTACCATTAATTTTTCTGACACTTAAAATCCACCTACCTTATTTAATTATAAATCTATAATTAGTATTTATTTTTAAATATAAATGAAGCAGAGCATTTCTGCTCTGCTTAGCATTCGTATTTTTATTTTTTGCCATAACGTTTGTTGAATTTTTCAATACGTCCACCAGCTGCCATGTCGCGTTGACGACCAGTGAAGAATGGATGACATTTGGAGCAAACGTCTACACGTAATTCACCTTTAACAGAGCCAGTTTTAAAAGTATTGCCACAACCACAGATAACTGTAGTTTCTTTATAATCAGGATGGATTCCTTGTTTCATTCTGTCGCACCTCACTCTCTGACATTTACTGATTGATTATATCACAGACTTGACATACTTGCAAGCTTTAGTTATACGAACTACATTAGTTTACAATATTTTTTATCAACAATCAATAGTAATTGCAAATATCGTTGTAAATACTTATAATAAAATAAGTTAATTATAAAATCTGATATAATGTTTTTATTTGATAATAGAGAAGGGATAAGTTTTTTATGAAGAAAAATAATAATGATTTGCAACATGTATGTAGTTTTTGTAAACGCAATATAACTATACGTTCCCAATATGATATGCCTATTTATGACCCTCAAACAGGTTTTGCTATCTGTAAAAATTGTATCAAAGATATTTATGGATATATTGTTGAACATGATAAACGTGATGAAAAATCTCAAAATCGCAAATTCGTAAATAGTCTTGATGATATCTTAGCTAAAAATAAACCTCATGTCATCAAAGAATTCTTAGATCAATATATCATCAACCAAGACCGCGCTAAAAAAATATTATCTGTTGCTGTATATAACCACTATAAACGCATGAAATATGGTTATACTCATGATAAACGCGATATGAATATCGAAAAATCTAATGTAATTATGCTTGGTCCTTCTGGTTGTGGTAAAACAGCTATGCTTCAACATTTATCTAAACTCTTAGATATTCCATTTGCTGTAACTGATGCTTCTAGCCTCACAGAAGCAGGTTTTGTTGGTTCTGACGTTGAAGTTGCTGTAAGAAATCTTTACTATGCTGCCGACAAAAATATTGAAAAAGCTGAGCATGGTATAATCTATCTTGATGAATTTGACAAAATTGCTCGTAAATCTGGTGCTAATAACTCTATCACAGCAGACCCTGGTCATGAAGGTGTACAACAAGGTCTTTTAAAAATGATGGAAGGTGGCGTTGTTGAATTCACAGCTCAAGGACAACGTAAACATCCAGAAGCACCTACTATTAAAGTAGATACTACTAATATATTATTCATTGTTGGCGGTGCATTCGTTGGCATTGAAGAAATCATCGCCAAACGTTTAAAAACAGATAACAGTGGTATTGGTTTTGGAGCAAATGTTAAAACTAAAAATGATAAACCAGTATTTAATGATTTAATCCATAAAGTTCGCCCAGAAGATTTGATAAAATTCGGTATCATTCCAGAAATTATCGGTCGTTTACCTGTTATCTGCACACTTGAAGAACTCACTGAAGATGATTTATTAAAAATCTTAACTGAACCAAAAAATGCACCTGTGCGCCAATATCAAGAATTATTAGCTATGGATAAAGTAAAATTAGAATTTGAACATGATGCACTCTTAGCTGTAGCTAAAAAAGCTATCGAACGCAAAACTGGTGCTAGAAGTCTTCGTGGTATCTTAGAAGATGTTATGCTTGATATAATGTATGAAATTCCTCAATCTGATGAACCAAGAAAAGTTATCATCACCAAAGATTGTATTGAAAACCACACTCAACCTAAAATAGAGCCAATATCTACAAACGATACACAAACAAAATCCGAATAAATTTATATAATAAAACCTCGTTAAAAGCTTTCTGATAACTTTTAACGAGGTTTTATTTTTATCTTACTTATTTATTATCTATTATTTTTTTAAAACGGAACCATCATAATATAATGTAGCAAAATAATCTTCAATTGTTTCTGCACGACGAATTAATTCTACAGAACCATCTTCATGTAATAACAATTCAGCACTGCGCAATTTACCATTATAGTTGAAGCCCATTGCATGACCATGTGCACCTGTATCAAACATAACAATGCGATCACCAATATCAATCTTAGGTAATTTACGATCAATAGCAAATTTATCATTGTTTTCACATAAAGAACCAGTTACATCATATACATGATCACAAGGTTCATTTTCTTTACCAACAACAACGATATGATGATAAGAACCATAAAGAGCTGGACGCATTAAATTTGCCATGCAAGAATCTAAGCCAATATAATTTTTATAAGTGTTTTTCTGATGCAATACAGTAGATACAAGATAACCATAAGGGCCTGTTATCGCACGACCTGATTCATAAGCAATAGCAGTAGTAGTAAGACCTGCTGGCACTAAAATTTCATCATATAATTTATGCACGCCTTCACCTAATGCTTCTAAATCTACAGCATTATCTTCAGGACGATAAGGAATACCAATACCGCCACCTAAATTAATGAATTCAAATTTGATACCTATTTTAGTTGCGATTTCAGCAGCTAAATCAAAAACAATTTTAGCATTTAATAATAAACCTTCAAGTCTAGTTTCATTGGAAATTACCATTGTATGAAGACCAAAACGTTTAACACCTTTATCCATAGCTATTTTATAAGCTTCAAGCATCTGTTCTTTAGTCAAACCATATTTAGCTTCTTCTGGTTTACCAATGATATCATTACCTTCAATTAAGTTACCAGGATTATATCTAAAAGACATAACTTGTGGCATACCAGCATTTTTCTCTAAATATTCAATATGTGTAATATCATCTAAATTGATAATAGCACCTAATTCAATAGCTTTTTGAAACTCATCTGCTGGAGTATCATTAGAAGTGAGCATTATTTTTTCACCATGAATACCTGACGCATCTGCAAGTAATAATTCTGGTAAAGAAGAACAGTCTGCACCTGCTCCTTCTTCTTGCATAATCTGTAAAATACGAGGATTTGGTGTTGCTTTTACTGCAAAATATTCTCTAAATTCAGGAGCCCAATCAAAAGCCTTCTTAAAACGGCGAAGATTTGCTCGAATTGCTTTTTCGTCATAAATATGGAAAGGTGTAGGATATTCTTTTATAATTTCTTCTAATCTTTCTTGAGAAATAGGAAATTTTTTAATTGCCATTTATTTGCCTCCTGATTTTATATTTATTACATAATCTTTATATCTGTGTTTTAAAATTGTTACATGTTAACAGATAATAAGCTGATTATAACATTTATTGAGAACTTTAGTCAATTTATAATTAGAATAAATCCACTAACTTAAAACATAATGAATAAAAAAATATACATGTATACATGATGGATATATATAAAAAAAATTTACAATTTGTAGTATAATCATAAGAGTTCCCAGTTAACAGTGTTATTAATCAAATAAATTTTGTCTTTTATATTTAGGAGGAATTTACATATGAGTTTTAGTATGGTTGCATCTCATAGTACAGGAAAAGTTTTGAAAGATGTCATTTTTGGTGCAAGTGCTGCTTGCAATGAAGCTATTCAAAAATATGGAGCAAACAAAGTAACTAATGGTACAATTGGTGCTATTATGGACGACGAAGGCAAACTTATTTGCATTCCTACAGTAGAAAAAGTTCTTCGCTCCTTACCTACAAATGAACTTGCTGCTTATGCTCCTATCATTGGTCTTCCTGCATATCTTGAAGCTGTAAAAAATCTTACATTTGCTGATAATAAACCAGACGGATACCTTGAAGCTGTTGCTACTGCTGGTGGTACTGGTGCTATACATAATACCATTTGGAATTATTCTGAAATTGGCGATAGCGTTTTAACTTCTGATTGGTATTGGGGTACTTATAACGTTTTATGTCAAGAAGCTGGCCGTAAATTAGAAACATATGAACTTTTCGATGAAAATATGAACTATAATATTGAAAGTTTCACAGATAAAGTAAATACTCTTTTAGCGGACCAAGACTCCTTACTTATCATCATCAATACTCCTGCACATAATCCAACAGGATATAGCTTATCTGAAGAAGATTGGGATAAAGTTCTTGATGTTTGTAAAGAACATGCTAAAGGTGGCAATAAAAAAATCACTTTACTTGTAGATATCGCTTACATCGACTATGCCGGTGAAAAAAATGAATGTCGCAAATTCATGAGAAAATTCTCCAATCTTCCTGAAAATATCTTCACTATTTTCGCTTTCAGTATGTCTAAAGGTTATACACTTTATGGTCAACGTACTGGTGCTATGGTTGGTCTTTCTTCTAGCAAAGAACTTACTACTGAATTTTTAAATGTCTGCAAATATACAAGCCGTGCTACATGGTCTAATATCAACCGTGGCGCTATGGCTACACTTGCTGCTATCGATCAAGATAAAACTTTACTTGCTCAATTTGAAGCAGAACGCGATGCTATTTATCAAACTATTAAACAACGTGGTGCAATTTTCATGGAAGAAGCAAAAGCTTGCGGTCTTAAAGCATTACCTTATAAAGCAGGTTTCTTCTTATCCATTCCATCTAGCGATCCTGCTGCTGTTTGCGATAAATTACATGACGATTTAATCTTCGCTGTACCATTAAAACGCGGTGTAAGAATTGCAGTTTGCTCTATCTCTGCTGAAAAAATGCATGGTATTGCTCAAAAAACATTAAATGCTTTAAACTTTGTTGAAGGTAAATAATAAAATTTTCACTTCTAATTAAATATAAAAATATAAACAAAAAAGGTAAGTTGCTTTATTAATTATATTAAGTAACTTACCTTTTTTATTGCATATATATTTTTATTTTATTATTAGCTATTTTTTCTGTGAAGAATTAATATGTTCTCTACCATATCTATTCCAACTTATATTATTTTCTTGTCTACCAATCATAGGAACGTCTTGTGTACCACCTATTTGTTCTACATCAAGAAAAAATTCTGTACCGCTTACAATTACATGATATCTTTTTTGTTTCATTATCAATTACTCCTTTATCTCTATCAGCCACCGAACATAGCAAGCATAGTACCTGCAGCTACTGCTGTACCAATTACCCCTGCAACATTTGGACCCATAGCATGCATTAATAAATAGTTACTAGGATTTGCTTTTTGACCTTCAATTTGAGATACACGAGCTGCCATTGGCACAGCGGATACACCTGCTGAACCAATAAGTGGATTAATTTTGCCACCACTCAATTTACACATTACTTTACCAAGTAATACACCAGCTGCTGTACCACCAGCAAATGCAACTAAACCTAAGAAAATAATTTCTACAGTCTGTAAGCGCAAGAATTTATCAGCAGACATTGTAAGACCTGTACCTAATGCTAAGAAAATAGTAACTATATTACAAAGTGCATTTTGTGATGTATCAGATAATCTATCTGTAACACCAGATTCACGGAATAAATTACCAAGCATCAACATACCAATTAAAGAAGCAATAGGTGGTAATAATAAGCTTATAATGATTGTAGCCATAATAGGGAATACAATACGTTCAAATCTAGTAACTTCTCTTAACTGACCCATTTTTATAGCACGTTCTTCTTTAGTTGTAAATAAACGCATAATAGGTGGTTGAATAAGTGGTACTAAGGACATATATGAATATGCTGCTACTGCTATAGCACCTAATAAATCTGGAGCCAATTTTGTTGCTAAGTAAATAGCTGTAGGGCCATCAGCGCCACCAATAATACCAATGGAAGCTGCTTCTTGAACATTAAAGCCAAGTAACATTGCTCCACCTAAAGCCACAAATACACCAAATTGTGCAGCAGCTCCTAACATCAATGTATTAGGATTAGCAATAAGTGGTCCAAAATCAGTCATTGCACCTACACCTAAAAAGATAAGTGGTGGGAAAATTTCCATCTGAATACCTTGACCAATAGCCCACATAACACCTTCGTGGAAACCATTATTTGGAAAATTTGCTAATACACAGCCAAATGCAATTGGTGTTAAAAGCAAAGGTTCATAACCTTTACCAATTGCTAAATATAATAAAATAAGTCCAACTACTATCATAGTAATATTTCCCATGTTCAAGGCTACATATCCACTATCTGTCCAAACAGATTGAATTGCCACTAAAAAAGCATCCATATTATAATGCCTCCCATTCTTTTATATACTTTCTTTATAGCTCTATGATTATATTGCATAATACTATAATTTTCTTATTGATTTTATTTCAAAATCTTTACATCCATAAGCCATTAAAGAAGTAACTATTATTGCTGCTAAAGTTTTATCTGCCATATCATCTTTAGGGACTTGAACCTGCTCAACTGGCTTTACCTCTTCTTTTTTAGGTTCAGCTTTTCTTATTCTTGTAGGGTCAATAACATGTATTAGCCTAATAAATAAGCCTAGAATGTACAATACTACAAATACTATTGTCATATTAATAACCATAATTAATACAGGATTTGGTGCGTCCATATTTATTCCACCCTTCTGAAATTATATATATTACTAATTCTTTATATATTACTAATTCTTTATAAAAATTTTAAATCCTTCTAAGGCGAAAAAAAATTTTCAAAAATTTTTAATTTATTGAAAAACAATTACATTATTTTTGGTTTTCTATTACATATTGTTATATATAAAAAAAAGAGATACCCTTCGATATCTCTTATATACGCTCACGAATTTTATGCAAAGTCGCTTGCAAGTTCTTTGCTAAAAGTGATTCTAAATCTTTTAACTCTGAACAATCATATTCATACGTTACCTCTGGTATACGATGCAAACGTGCTTCACCAAAAAATTCATCTCTAAAAACATTGTAATAAATAATAAAATTACTTTCTTTACTAAAGTCACAATAATCAATGATAATATATGAACCATTTATTATCTTCACAGGCTCTTTAGGATTGATAAATAATTTAAAACCATCTATTTCTTTTGGTAAATTATCAATATATTCCCAATCCATAATAGCTTTATCTTCAATAATAGAACTTATATGCTCTCTCTTAAAATGAGAAATATCTCCTAATAGATTATCAAATCGCTCTTTTAGAATTCTTTCCAGTTTATCAAGACTTTCAGAAATATACTCTATAGCACAAAATTCCGTAAGCCCAATAGTTACCAACAGTTTATATTCTTTTGTTTCTTCATGATAATAAATCGTTGTTTTTCGTTTTAAATCATCATTTTCATAACTATAAATTAAAAACGTGTCAGCCACTTCTTGCATCAATATTTTTAATTTAAAATTATTTTTCTTAGGTGGTAAAGATTGCAAATAAGTCCAGACCGAAACTTCAGCCTGGACTTTTTCTAATTGTTCTTTTTTCATTAAAAATTATTTACCAGTACGACCACGTTTTGTCATAGGTACATTGTCATGGCAAAGTGGGCATTCTTCTGGTTTATAAGTTGTAACATCAAGATGTAAAAGTGCATGAGCAGGAACATCTTCAAATGTAGCTTTACCACCGCTTCTATCTACAAGAAGACCTACACCTACTGGAATAGCACCTTCAGCTTTTACTACATCAATAACTTCTCTTACAGAACCACCAGTTGTAACGATATCTTCAACAATAGCAACTCTTTCACCTGGTTTTAAGCTAAAACCACGACGAAAAGTCATTTTACCATCAACACGTTCTGTGAAAATAGCTCTTGTACCAAGTGCTTTACCAACTTCATGAGCAAGTAAAATACCACCAGTCATAGGGCCTACTACAGTATCAATATTTTTATCAGCAAAATATTCAGCAAGTGCTTTGCAAAGCTGTTCTGTGTATTTTGGTTGCTGTAATACATTGAATTTTTCTACATACATTGGGCTATGAAGTCCAGAAGTTAAAAGGAAATGACCTTCCATAATAGCATTAGTTTTTATTAATAATTCTTTTACTTCTTGTTCAGTCATGATTAAGCATTCTCCATTTCTTTTAATATATTTTCAACAGCTTCCACTGGATTTTGAGCTACTCTTATTGGTCTGCCTACAACAAGATGAGTAGCACCATCTGCTAAAGCTCTAGCTGGAGTTGCAATTCTGCTTTGGTCATCAATAGAAGCACCAGCAGGACGCACACCTGGTGTTATGATAAGGAAATCTTCGCCACAAGCTTCACGAATGAATTTTGCTTCTTGTGGTGATGCTACTACACCATCAAGTCCAGCTTCTTTAGTGAGTTTTGCTAAGCGAATTACCTGATCTTTTATAGAAGCAGTTTGACCAAGACCTTCCCAATCAGCTTCATTGATACTTGTTAAAATTGTTACAGCAATAATTTTTGGTGCTTCAATACCCATTTTTTTTGCTTCAGCACGCACTGTATCTGCTGCTGTTTTCATCATAGTGTATCCACCTGAAGCATGTACATTCATAATGTCTACACCTTGATATAAAAGTGAACATAATCCTTGTGCTACTGTGTTTGGAATATCATGCAATTTTAAATCTAAAAAGATTTTTTTATTGCGTTTTTTCAATTCTTCAATAATAGATGAACCTACTCTATAGAATAATTCCATTCCTACTTTATAGAAAACAACACTATCGCCTAATTTATCAACTAAAGCAAGCGCATCTTCTTTTGTATGGAAATCAAGAGCAACGATTAATTTATCTTTTACCATAAAAATACCTCGTTATCATTTAATTGAATTTACTACAATTATCCAACAATATAAACTCGACATTGCAATGTGTATTTTTACAAATATACGCCGATAAGAAATCCTATCGGCGTATAAATTTTACGTTAAATTATGCTAGTTCATCGCCACGACCAATATAATCTTGAAGTGCTAAAGAATATACTAAACGACGTTCACGAATGAAGCTCAATACACGCAATACTTCCCAAGCAGTATCTAAAGATGTAAGACATGCAATACCATGTTCTACAGTAGCACGGCGAATTCTGAAACCATCTTTAGCGAATTTCTGACCTGGAGTTTGTGTAGTAATAACCATATTAATACCGCCAGCTTTAATCATTTTAATGATATCGCTGCTACGATCACTGCCTACATTTTGTCCACGTTCATGAACTTTATATACGATAGAAGATTCTACGCCTACTTCTTTTAATGCTTTAGCTGTACCTTCTGTAGCTGCAATTTTAAAACCAAGTTCAGCAAAAGCTCTACCTAATTGTTTCATTTCTTCTTTGTCTTTATTAGCTACAGTGAAGAGAATTGTTCCTTCATGAGGAATATTCATACCTGCACCTGTGATAGCTTTATATAAAGCACGTGCATAATGGTAGTCAATACCCATTACTTCACCTGTGGATTTCATTTCAGGTCCAAGGGAAATATCTACATCTTGCATCTTAGCAAAGGAGAATACAGGAGCTTTTAAAGCTACATATGGTTTTGGTTCTACAAGACCAGATTTTAAACCAAGATCTGTAAGTTTTTCACCTAATGCTGCACGAGTAGCAAGTTCTACCATATTGATATCTGTAACTTTACTTAAGAATGGTACAGTACGGCTAGAACGAGGATTTACTTCGATTACATATACATTATCATTTACTACAACGTATTGGATATTTAATAAACCTTTAACATTGAGATTTAAGCCAAGACGTTTTGTATAGTCAATGATAGTGAAGATTACTTTAGAAGATAAAGTCTGTGGAGGATATACCGCAATACTATCTCCAGAGTGAACACCAGCACGTTCGATATGTTCCATGATACCTGGAATTACTACTGTTTCACCATCAGCAATAGCATCAACTTCTACTTCTGTACCTTGCATATAATGGTCGATGAGTACAGGATGATCTGGTGTAACTTTTACGGCACGGTTCATATAATCGCGTAATTCATCTTCATTATATACAATTTCCATTGCACGACCACCAAGTACGTAAGATGGACGAACCATGGAAGGATATCCGATTTTTTCAGCTGCTTTTACTGCATCTTCAACATTTGTTACGCTAGCACCTTGAGGTCTTGCGATATTAGTCTGTTCTAATACTTCATCAAAACGTTCACGGTCTTCAGCACGGTCGATATCATCAACAGATGTACCGAATACTTTTACGCCAGCAGCTTTTAAAGATGCTGCAAGGTTGATTGCAGTCTGACCACCGAACTGAACGATAACACCTTCTGGCTGTTCTTTATCAATGATATTTAAAACATCTTCTGTTGTAAGTGGTTCAAAATAGAGTCTATCGGAAATATCAAAGTCTGTACTTACTGTTTCTGGGTTATTGTTAATGATAATTGCTTCAATACCCATTTTGCGAAGTGCCCATACAGAATGAACGGAACAATAGTCGAATTCTACACCCTGACCAATGCGGATTGGACCAGAACCTAAAACGATTACTTTACGTTTATTTGTAGTCTGTACTTCATCTTCTTGAGCATGGAATGTAGAATAATAATATGGTGTAGCAGCTTCAAATTCAGCAGCACAAGTATCAACCATTTTATAACAAGGTAAAAGATTAATATCTTTTCTCATGTTGCGAACTTCATTCATTTCTTTGCCTACAATTTCAGCAATAGAACGGTCTGCTAAACCATAGCGTTTTGCACGACGTAAATTTTCTTCTGTTAAGCCGTCTTTTGCAAGTGCAATTTCTGTATCTGTGATATTTTTAATTCTACGTAAGAACCATTTATCAATTTTTGTAACTGCATTAATTTCATCAATATCGCAAATACCACGACGTAATACTTCAGCGATAACGAATAAACGTTCGTCATTGATACGAGATAAATGATTTTTAAGTTCTTCATCGCTCCAAGTATCAATTTTATCAATGTGTAAGCGATTTACACCGATTTCAAGAGAACGTACTGCTTTTAATAATGCACCTTCAAAGCAACGGTCAATGGACATAACTTCACCTGTTGCTTTCATCTGTGTACCAAGTGTGCGGTCAGCATATACGAATTTATCGAATGGCCAACGAGGGAATTTAACTACACAATAGTCTAAGGAAGGTTCAAAGCAAGCTTTTGTTTTCTTAGTTACTGCATTTGTGATTTCATCTAAAGTATAACCAATAGCAATTTTAGCGGAAACTTTAGCGATTGGATAACCAGTAGCTTTAGAAGCGAGCGCACTAGAACGGCTAACACGTGGGTTAACTTCGATTACATAATATTGATTGGATTTTGTATCTAATGCGAACTGTGCATTACATCCACCTTCGATACCAAGTTCACGAATAATACGTAAAGATGCACTACGAAGCATTTGATATTCATGGTCAGTAAGTGTCTGAGATGGAGCAACTACGATACTATCACCTGTATGCACACCAACTGGATCAAGATTTTCCATGTTGCAGACTACGATACAGTTATCGTTGGAGTCACGCATAACTTCGTATTCTACTTCTTTCCAACCAGCAACACTACGTTCGATAAGTACTTGACCTATCATACTGTATTTTAAACCGCGAATAACGATTTCAATTAATTCTTCTTCATTTTCTGCAATACCGCCGCCAGTACCACCAAGAGTATATGCTGGACGTACGATGATAGGATAACCAATCTGATTTGCAAAATCTACAGCAGAAGCTACATCATCAACGATTGTACTTTCTGGAATTGGTTCACCTAATTTTTGCATAGTTTCTTTGAAAAGCTCACGGTCTTCAGCGCGTTCAATAGCTTCCAAAGAAGTACCTAAAAGTTCAACATTATATTTTTCTAAAAGACCTGCTTCAGATAATTTTACAGCAAGGTTAAGACCAGCCTGACCACCTAATGTTGCAAGTAAACCATCTGGACGTTCTTTTGCTAAAATTTCATCTAAAAATTCAACTGTAAGAGGTTCTATATATACACGGTCAGCGATATCTTTATCTGTCATAATTGTAGCAGGGTTACTGTTTACAAGTACAACTTCAAGTCCTTCTTCTTTTAATGCACGGCAAGCCTGTGTACCTGCATAGTCAAATTCAGCAGCCTGACCAATGATAATAGGACCAGAACCGATAACCATTACTTTTTTTAGATTTTGTTTTTTTGGCACTTAATTATTCCCCTTTCTGAAGCATTGCCCAAAATTGGTCAAATAAATATCTATTATCATCTGGACCTGGTGAAGCCTCTGGATGATATTGTACAGAGAAAATAGGTAATTGTGTATGACGAATACCTTCTACTGTACCATCGTTTACAGCTCTATGTGTTACTTCAAGTGGCAATCCTTTTAAAGATTCTTCATCTACAGCATAACCGTGGTTTTGAGATGTAATATGAACTCTACCAGTGAGTAAGTTTTTAACTGGTTGGTTGGAACCACGATGACCGAATTTTAATTTATAAGTGTCTGCACCAAAAGCTAAGGATAATAACTGATGACCAAGACAAATACCAAATGTAGGTTTTTTACCTGCAATTTCACGTACTACTTCAATAATTTCTGGTAAATCTTTTGGATCCCCAGGGCCATTGGATAAGAAGATACCATCTGGATTTAAAGCCATGATTTCATCAGCTTTAGTATCAGCTGGAACGATTGTTAAATCACAACCAATGCCATGAAGAGAATCTAAAATATGTTGTTTTATACCAAAGTCCATAACTACAACATGTGGACCGCCTGGATTTTCCATTTTATAAGTTTTTGGTGTAGTAACAATTTTTACTACTTCTTTTGGAATTTCATTTTTCATTAAAGCGTCAATTTCTTCTTGAGTTGCAGTTTCAGGTACAAGAACACCTTTCATAGCACCTAAAGAACGAATATGACGAGTAACAGCACGAGTGTCTACATTATATAAGCAAGGAATATCTTGTGCTTTTAAGAATTCAGCTAATTCTTCTTCTTTTTGCCAGTTGCTACCAATATCACAAAGTTCGCCAATGATAAAACCATTGAAGAAACATTTACGAGATTGATTGAATTTTTTTGCTGCACCATAGTTACCGATTAATGGGTAAGTGAGTGTAACGATTTGACTGCAATAAGATGGGTCAGTTAAAATTTCCTGATAACCTGTCATACCAGTATTGAATACAACTTCACCTAAAACAGGTCTTTCATCAAGCATATCGCCATAAAAAACTGCTCCGTCTTCTAATACTAATTTGCCTTTCAAAAGAGCACCTCCAAATTATTAAGCTATAATTTCACCATTATCCATTACAATATTGCCTTCAACAATGGTCATAACGGCTTTACCTTTTAATGTACGACCTACAAATGGACTATGAGAACCTTTTGTGTAGAATTTTTCTTTTTCTACTGTCCATTCAAGTTCTGGGTCAAAAATAGTTATATCTGCCATAGCATTTTCTTCTAAGATACCACGTTTACCATCGAAGAATAATTTACCTGGCATATAACTCATTTTAGCTACAAGCTCATTTAAAGAAATTAAATCTTTATGATATAAATCTGTTAATAATACGCCAAGTGCAGTTTCAAGACCTGGGAACCCACTTGGAGCGAATTTATATTCACGGTCTTTTTCTTCTTGAGCATGTGGTGAATGGTCTGTTGCAATGATATCAATAGTACCATCTTTTAATCCTTCAAGAGCTGCATTTACATCAGCTTGTCCACGAAGAGGTGGATTTACTTTTGTTGAAGAATCTGTTGGGTCTACCATTTCATCAGTCATAGTTAAATGATGAGGTGTTACTTCTGCTGTAACTCTCACACCACGTTTTTTAGCTTGACGAACCATATCAATTGCATTTTTAGAACTAATATGAGAGATATGCACCCATGCATCAGCATATTCAGCTAACAAAATTTCACGCATTACTGCGATATCTTCTGCTACTGTTGGTCTACCTTTCATACCAAGCATAGCAGAACGATGACCTTCATTCATTACACCTTCTGCTACAAGACTTGTTTCTTCTGCATGAGACATAATTGCTTTATCAAAAGTTCTTAAATAATCAAATGCATTAAGCATTAATTTGCAATTATTATCAAAGTGACCATCATCAGAAAAAGCTACAGCACCAGCTTGTGCCATATCGCCGACTTCTGCTAATTCTTTTCCTTCTTGCCCTTTAGTGAGTGCACCAATAACTTCAATATGCACTATACCTTCATCTTGAGCACGTTGTTTTAATCCATTTACTAAGATTGCATTATCTACTACAGGTTTTGTATTTGGCATTGTTGCAACTGTTGTAAATCCGCCAGCAGCAGCAGCTTTAGAGCCAGAAGCAAAATCTTCTTTAGCTTCTTGACCAGGTTCACGAAGATGAGTGTGCATATCAATAAAGCCTGGAGCTACTACTTTGCCTTTAGCATCTATTACTTTTGCATCACTAGCTTCTAAATTTTCACCAATAGCTACGATTTTACCATTTTCTACAAGGACATCACTGACAGCATCAAAATCTTTGCCAGGATTTATAACTCGTCCACCTTTAATCAGTAATTTCATTGTCTTTTCCTCCTGTTAAAGTTAGAGTTAATAAAGCCATACGAACAGCAACACCATTTTGTACTTGGTCTTGAATTGCAGAATTTAAACCATAAGCAATTTCTGGAGAAATTTCCACACCTTTATTCATTGGACCTGGATGAAGAATTAATACATCTTTTTTAGCTAAAGCTAAACGTTCTTTATTCAAGCCAAAGATACGTGCATATTCACGAAGAGATGGGAATAAACCTGATTTCATACGTTCAAGTTGAATACGTAAAACATTGATTACATCAGCATCTTTAATTGCATCTTCCACACGGTCATGTACAAAAATGCCAGGTTCTTCAGCTAAATATCTTGGTAATAATGTTTTTGGACCTGCAAGATGAACTTCTATGCCCATTTTTCTCATACCCCAAATATCGCTACGAGCTACACGGCTATGAAGTATATCCCCAATAATAGCAACTTTTAAACCTTTTAAAGTTCCTTTATGTTGTCTAATTGTGAATAAATTCAACAATCCTTGAGATGGATGTGCATGTGCTCCGTCCCCTGCATTTATGATAACTGGGCTTACAACTTTAGTTGCATATTCAGCTGCACCTTCGGCACTATGACGCATGATAATAGCATCAACGCCCATATCTTCAAGTGTAAGTAGTGTATCGCGAAGACTTTCACCTTTAACAATACTACTTGTACTAGATGTAATATTTACTACATCTGCACTTAGATATTTGCCTGCTAATTCAAACGAAGTACGTGTTCTTGTACTTGGTTCATAAAATAAAGTAACAACTGATTTTCCTCTTAATGTTGGTAATTTTTTAATATCACGATGAATGATATTTTTCATTTCTTTTGCTGTGTCCAACACTAATTCGATTTCTTCTGGAGAAAAATATTCTAATCCAAGAATATTTTTACCACGTAATGAAACGCTGTTTCTACTCAACATAGTCACTCCTTCGCACTTTAAATGAAACCCAAAATCAAAAAAAGCCTTCCTATGCGAAGGCATAAGAAAGCTACTGATAGCGCAATATAAAGATATATAGTGCTCCCTTTCAACCTCGCTGGATTTTTTTAAAGGGCTATATTTTTATTACTCAAATACTATCATAAACTAGTAATCCTGTCAAATAAAAATGCCTGCATATCTTCTATAAATATTATACCAAATATTTACATTTATTTTTTATTAAATATATTTATATAATTTATTATTTTTTCAGTCATTTGTTTACGAGCTTCTTCTAATACAGTTTCTAATCTTAAATTTAATTTTTTATTTTCAGGATACTTAAGTAAATATTCTCTAATTGTTTTTACCCCTGTATTTGATACTTCTGTATTAATATTAAATTTTCTAATTCCTAAATCTATGGCTTTTTGCAAATCGTTTTTTTGAATACCTGACGAACCATGTAATACTAGAGGACAAGTAACTATTTTATTTAAAATCTCCAATTGTTTAAAATTTAAGCTAGGTTTAGTCATATATATTCCATGTGCATTACCTATAGCAATAGCTAAAGCATCTACTTTAGTATCTTCAACATATTTCTTAGCTTCTATTTCATTCGTATATTTTGAAATAATTTTTCCTGTGCCATCTTCATTATTTAAATATCCTAATTCACCCTCTACACTTATATTTTTTTTATGTGCTATTTCAATAACTTTTTTAGTATTAATAATATTTTCTTTTAATGACAATTTTGAACCATCATACATAACCGAAGTAAATCCATAATCTATAGCTTTTTTTATTGTTTCTATATTTTTAGCATGATCCAAATGTAACACTATAGGAATATCTATATTATTAAATATAGTTTTTACACTATCAGATATTACCTTCATTGGCACATAATTTATATAATTTTCCCCAAAAGCTACAATTACAGGTTTCTTAGTTTTTAATACTGCCTCTTTTAATGCTAAAATCGTTTCTAAATTATAAATATTAAATGAACCAATAGCTATATTTTCATTCTGTGCTATTTTTAATACTTCTTTTAAATTTACTAACATATTTATACCTCTATTATCTATAAAAAATGTGTTATATATCATTACTAATACATAACACATTAAATTTATTTTTCTATTAAAGTTAATACTACTTTACGTAAAGTATCTATATCTCCTACATTACCTGGAAAAATAATATATGGTATTTTCTTAAATTTACTACCATTATCAGTCTGCCATACTGGTATACCTGGTTGAATTTGTCCTAAAACAAATGCTTTTTTTACATTTAAAGCTTTTGTACCTATATCACTAGAAGTAATTCCACCCTTAGCTACAACAAAAGTTGGTACTATAGATAAATTTCCTACTAAAGATTGTACTGCACTTGAAATTTTAACCGAGCGTATTAAAGCTTTTTCTTTCGTATCATCTTTTAAAGTTAATAATTTTCTCTTAGTATATACTACTACTGTTTTACCTAAAGCAATCATTTTTTCTTCTAAATTTATTACACGTTTAACTTCTATATTAAACGCCTCTTCATCCAATACTAAATCAGAATTAAATTCTATAAATTCCAACTCTTTAATATCTTTTAAAAGTTCTAATTGCTTTGTTGTTTTAGTTGTATGTGAACCAACTATGACAATTCCACCATGTCCATTATCTTCTGTTATTAGATCTTTTCTAGTCAATAATGCTTTATCACTAATACCAGCTAACTCTTTGACCAATCCTGCTGCTGTTCTAAAAGTAAAATTCTTTCCTTGATTTATTGCTCGATACAAAGCAATTACAAATATCTTTAAATCACAAGCATCAATTGCATTAACTATAATTTTAGTAAAATTTTTTGCAAATAATAATTTTTTTGTTATTTGATTAAAATTTTGATCACGCAATTCCTCTAAAGAAATAACCACCACATCATTTGCTTTATATTCACCTTTTGTTTTTTCTTCTATATAGCATCTTAAATCAGATGATTTATATCCAAAAGTCTTATCTCTAGCAAACTCAGTTTGTCCTACTGGTATTAATTCACCATCATACTTAACATAGTGAATATTATTAATCGTAAATCTTCCACCTTCCTTAAAATAAGGACATAAGATTTCTCCATCAATACTAATATCATCTTCAAATTCGATAACATTTTTCAATACCTTATTTTCTAAAGGATAATGACCTCTTAATGTCGAATCACTTCTATTTACAATTATATATGATTTTTGCTGTTCTTTTGCTACTTTAATAATATTTCTAGCTATTTCTTGATGAACTTTAATTGTTTGTTCTTCTGTAAAAGCTCTTGAATTAGTTAAAATATAAAATATTTTATTTTTTTCAGCAAAACCTTGATATATACTATCATAATCCCAATTTGTATATACAGATATATCATGTACTGTCTGCACACCTGTAGGATCATCATCTAAAACAATTATTTTATGTTTATTATTAGCTACTTCTTTTTTTAACAGCTCATTTATGAATTCTATATTAGAAGGTACTTTGTATGATGTTAATATTTTACTATTTAGCGAATTTTGTTTACACATTTATTCATCTATCCTTTTATTTTAAAATATCTTCTAGCTTCATCTGGAGTCATGATATCTTTATCCATAGATTTTATTAATCTCACTGTTTTTTCCACAAGTGGCAGATTAGTATCTACTTGATTAATGTTATCAATATAATTACTATCTTCAAAACCTATACGTACTGTTTTAGCTCCCATACCTAATGCTGCTGCAATAATACCAAAATCTCGTCTATTAGCATGAGTTATTCCCCAAACAGCTTCTTTTGGTATCATACTAATCATATTAAATAAAGCCTTTGGTGTTGCTGGTGCCTCTCCCTTATGACCTAACACTATACTAAATAATACAGGTTTTATAAAATTATATTCTTTCATTAAATCTTCCATAGTATACGTATGTCCAATTTCAAAAACTTCTACTTCTGGTATTTTTTTTGTTTTTAAAATTTCTTGAACACAATATTTTACATCATCTATAGGATTACAATATACTGCTTTTCCTAAATTAGTAGAACCTACATTTAAAGAGCAAACTTCTACTAATTTTGAATATAATGGCACACATCGTTCTTTTATCGTAAGATTAGATACTCCTCCTGTAGATACTTCAATAATAATATTACTATCTTTTCGAATAAGTTCTAATGTTTTATTCAGTACACTCATATTTGTAGTTAAATTGCCAAATTTATCTCGTACATGCAAATGTACCATAGCTGCTCCAGCTTTCCAACAATCAATAACATCTTGAGCTATTTTTTCAGGAATAATATTTTTATCAGTAGCTGATACTGGAGCTACTGATACCATAACTTTATCCATTTTAACACCTACTTTACGGTTGACCAATAAATATAATGCGATTTTATTGCATCATCTATTTTTTCAACTAATCTATTTTCTAAAATATTTAATACTTCTTCATGCAAAATAAAAAATCTATCTACATCTTTATTAGCTATAAATTTTTTTATAGCCTCTATACGTGTTTTTTTAGTAATTAAATTTACATATGAACCTATACCACGCAATAAATCATTTTCTGTTATTTCTAATAAAGCATCATGAAAAGCTATATCCGCATTAAAGATTTTTAATGCATCAACACCATTCTCATCTATATCTTTTCGCAAATCTGTAATAACTTTACGTGCACTATTCAATTCTGATTTATCCTTCATTTTTTGAATAACTAAATGCAATATACCATCATCAATTATTTTACGTAATTCAATAACTTGATTAGCAGCATTCTTTTGCAAAATAATCCCATATAATACAGGATATAACATTTTACTATTATATCCTTTTGTTACAAAAGTTCCCTCTGCACGTTTTATAATTAAAACTCCATATGCTACTAAAATTTTAATAGCTTCTCTAACAGAATTTCTGCCTACATTCATTGAATTACAAAGTTCTGTTTCTGTAGGAATTTTATCACCCGGTTTTAATTCACCTTCAATAATGGCATTTACAATACTATCTACAATTTGCTCTACAACGGATTTTGTTCCAATTTCCTTAAAAATACTTTTCTCTACCATAATCTATCCTCCTGTTGTATCTTAAATTCAATTATATCATAAAATCCTTATTCTTAATTGTAGAGAATATGTAGATAGCATTTATCTTATTTTATTAAACAAGTAGATAACCATGGAATAAATGTTACTAATAATAACGCAATTAAAGATACTCCTAACATTGGCAATATTCTTCGACAAATATTTTCAAATGTTACTTTACCAATATCTGCTGCTACATAAAGATTTGGTCCTACAGGTGGTGTAACTTGTCCAATAGACAAATTTAATACTAATACAACACCCAAATGAATTAAATTTATATCTAAAGCTTGTGCTATTGGTAAAATTATTGGTACAAGAATAAATAATGCTGATGTATTATCCATTACACAACCTGCACATAAAAATACAAAGTTAATAATAAGTAACATAATATATGGATTTGTTGTAAGCTCTAAAGCCATTTCAGTAAGGCGTGGCGCTATACCTTGTTGAGTTAATACCCATGAAAAAATACCAGCATTCATAATGATTAATAAAATAATCCCTGTAGTTTTTCCCGTAGAAAACAATGCTTCCCAAAATGTTTTTAAAGTTAATTCTTTATAAATAAAAGCACCAACAATAAAACTATAAATAACAGCTACTGCCGCTGCTTCAGTCGGAGTTAAAAGACCTGTATATATACCACCTAAAACAATAACTGGACTTAAAAGACCCCAAAGCGCATCAAAAAAAGCCTTTCCAATTTCATTCAAAGAAGCCTTAGCATCTTCACTTTTCCAGTCATTTTTTTTAGATACTACAAATACTAAGATACATAAAATCAAACCAAAAACAATACCAGGTACTATCCCCGCTAAAAACAAATCTCCAATTGATTCGCCTGTTATCATACCATAAATAATAAAAGTTATACTAGGAGGTATAATTGTGCCCATTGAACCAGAAATTGCTGATAATGCACTTGCAAAACCTCTATCATACCCTTGTTTTGCCATAGCAGGAATTAAAATAGACCCCATAGCTGCTACTGTAGCTGTTCCTGAACCAGAAATTGCTGCAAAAAACATAGCAGCAATTACCGCTACATAACCAAGACCTCCATGTACTGAACCAATCATACTATTAGCTAAATTAATTAATCGACGAGATATACCACCTTTATCCATAATAGCACCAGCTAAAATAAATAACGGTATTATAAGTAATGCAAATTTTTGCACTGTAGCTTGCATCATTGAAGGTACTACACCAAGAGGACTACCTACATAAATTAATGTAGCAATACTGGCTAAACCTAATCCTATAGCAATAGGAATATTAATAAAAATCATAACAGCTAAACTGCCAAATAAAATTAATTCTACCATTTAATATTCCTCCTTATTACCTTTCCATTTGAATTCATATTCTAATAAACGGATAATTGATAATATAGCTGATACTGGAATAGCTATGCCTATTAACCAACTTGGCATTTCTAGTACTCCTGTTAATAATCCATAATGATATTGACGATATACCATTTCAAATCCAAAATATAACCAAATTCCATAATTTATCATACATAAGATTATACGTAAATATCTATGCACAAACTTAATATTGCCAGTCAATTTATTTGTAAAATACGCAAAACCCATATGTGAATCTGTCTTAAATGCACTAGCTGCTGCCAAACAACATACCCAAACAAACATTGTAGTAACTAATTCTTGTGTAAAAGATAAATTCAGCCATGTTACTTTTCTAGAAAAAACATTTATAAAAGTAACTAAACACATTATTATTAATGCTATAGCACATAAATAATCCTCAAAATTATTCCATAATTTCTTCATGTCAATGTGCCTTCTTTCTACTCTTTATAATCTTTTGTAAATAAATCAATTACACTATCGCCAACAATTTGTCTATATTCTTCATATATTCCTGCCGATTTTTCTTTAAATACAGCTTTCTGTTCTGGTGTTAATTGATTAACTTCTACACCATTAGCTTTTAAATCTTCAATAATTTTAGCTTCATTATTTGCTAAATAATTATTTCCCCATTCTAAAGCTTCATTAGCACAAATTCGTACAATTTCTTGATCCTCTGGTGAAAGCTTTTCTAAACTAGCTGAACTCATAACCCATATTGTAGTATCATATACTCCATCCCATAATGTTAAATATTTTTGTACTTCATCAAATTTAGATGATTGAAATACTGCTACAGGATTTTCTTGTCCATCAATAGTACCTTGCTGAAGTGCTGTATATACCTCTGAAAAATCCATTGCTGTTGGATTTGCTTTAAAATAATCACGATATAAATTTATAAAAATATTAGCACCAGGTACACGTATATTCATACCATATAAATCATCTGGAACTTCTATTGGTTTTTTACTATTAGAAATTTGTCTAGCACCTGCATTATTTAAACCTAACATTTCCATTTCTAAATCATTACACCAATTATTAACCTCTTTATGCACTTTAGGGCTAGCACAAAATTGCAATAATTCTTCTTGATTAGAAAATAAATATGGTAACCAGAAAGAATAAAAACGTTTATCATAATTAGCAATATTAGCTGGCGCACAAGAATGAATATCTATATTACCTGCCTGAACCAATTCAATAGCTTTTGTTAAATCTCCACCAGATAATCCACAATTTGAAAAAATATCTACTGTTATTCGACCATTACTTTTTTCTTCTAATAATTTTTTAAAATGTTGTGCTGTTAAATCACTAATTGAACCAGGATTCTGTGTATGTGTCATTTTTAATACAATTTTATCTTGATTACTAGTTCCGCAACCACTTATAAATATTGATAGTAATGCAATACAACAAAATGATATTATTTTGCTAATCATAATTTTCCCTCCTTAAGTTACCTTACAAATTATAAATCATTTTATTCCCTTTTTTATAATTGCTTCTTTTAATGCTCTTGCCCCAAATCTTGGACTAGATAATACCATTTTTTGATATTTTTCATGAATATACTCTTCACAATAAGCCATTGAACCTTGAGCAAACAAAATAACATCTACTTTGTCTGCTATTTCACCTGCATATTTAGTCATTAATTCTTTAAATTCTTCTTGATTTAAACCAAACCCGCCTTCAACTAAAACATCAACTAATTCAACTTGTTTTCCCATCTCTCTAGCTACATGTAATATTGTATTTTTAGTTGGATTTAGTGTACTTTCAAGTGTTGCCATTACACCAATTTTATTTCCACATCTTACAGCTTCTCTACACATCTCTTCATCAATACGAATAATTGGTACACCAATATATTTTGCTAAATCTTGACAAGCATCTACAACTTCTCCTACTGAAGAACAATTATTTAAAATAATATCTACTCCATCTTGTACAGCCTGCATAAACATTTTTACTAATCTAGCAGTTGGATTAGCTGTTACATAATTATTTTCCACAACTTCTGATATTATTGAGGGATCTTTATAACTCAATAATTCAATATTACTACCTAATTGTTTTCTTATTTCTCTTTCTACTAATTCAATTAGTTCTGGTGTTACACCTGTATAAACTAATCCTATTTTCATTTTAATTCCTCCTTCGTTTTACGTTATACATCCTACGTTATATCTTATATATAATATAACACTAAAATAATAAAAAGTAAATACTAATAAATTATATAAATAAAAAAGCTATATATCATGATTTATTCATAATATATAGCCTTCTTTATTTATATAACTTATTATAATGTTTTTTATTTTCTAGTACACGTTTTACATATTCTCTTGTCTCAGGAAAAGGTATTTTGGTATAATCTTTAAAATCTATACCCCAATGATATTTTTCCATCCATTCATATACATTTCCTCTACCTGCATTATAAGCTGCAAGAGCTAATACTTCATTGCCTTCAAATTCTGTCTGCAATTCAGATAAGTACCATGTACCATATTTTATATTTATATTCACATTATACAATTTATCTACAGAAAAACTATCATCTTCTATTTGTGTAGCAATCCAACTGGCAGTTTCTGGCATGATTTGCATAAGACCTCTAGCCCCATGGACAGAAGTAGCATCTTGACGAAATTTACTTTCCGCTAAAATAACACTTGCCACTAAATTTCTATCTACTTCATATCTATCTGCATAAAAGTTTATTGTATCTTGATAATCATATGGATATAAATATTTTCGTTGAAAATCCTCATTTTGCCAAATAAAATAACTTAAACTAGCTAATACTAAAATCATTAGCAGTAATTTTTTCCAAAAACTCATCTTACGTTTTGTCTTAATATTTACTTGATGGTGTATCCCCTCACTCATCAAACTAGACATGAATTATCAACCCTTTATAATAATCTCTCATTCCATATTTTTTCTACTAATTGTGACGTAACTTCTGGAGCATTACTACTATCAATTACCACATCTGCACGTTTTGCTTTTTCTTCTAAAGACATCTGTGCATCTATTCTACTTATTGCTTCTTCTTTAGTTAAGCCATCACGATTTTGAATGCGCTCTATTTGCAACTGTCTGCTGATTTTTACAACCCAAACTTCATCTGCAAATTTATCCCAATTAGCTTCATATAAAAGAGGTATATCTAAGATTACTACTTCTATACCATTTTGTCTACACTCATCTATTTGTTTTACGATTTCATCTCTAATCAACGGGTGCATTGTTGTATTCATCCATGTTTTTTCTTTTTCATCAGTAAATACAATCTGCCCAATGAGTCTACGATTTAAACTATTATCTGCATTTAAAACTTTATCGCCAAAATGATTTACATACGCTTGCCAAATTGATTTTTTAGGCTCAGATAGTTGTCGAGCTATAGCATCACCATCAATGATAAAAGCTCCTTTTTGTTTTAAATAAGCACTAACCGTACTTTTTCCACAAGCTATACCACCAGTAAGACCTATAATCTTCATAAAAATCCTCCTTTCTAGCTTTTATTTAAAATTTATTTATCATCATTTAATTTTTGACAATTAGGGCAAAAATAAGTACCTCTGCCATTTAATACGATTTTAGTTATTAAATTATGGCAAAATCTACATTTTTTGCCTTTGCGATTATATACATATAATTTATCTTGATGACTTCCTTTTTCACCTAAACCATTGCGATAATCGCGAAAACTTGTGCCGCCATCTCTTATACCTTCACTTATAACCAAATTAATAGCTTGATGAAGTTTTTCTATTTCTTCATCACTTAAAGAATTTGCTTTACGTTCTGGATGAATTTTACTGATGGCTAGTGCTTCATCTACATATATATTGCCCAAACCTGCCACATTTTTTTGATTTAATAAAAATGGTTTTATTTTTGTTTTACTCTTATCTAGACAATCTTTTAAATACTCTATGGTAAATTCTGAAGATAATGGTTCTGCACCTAAAGTATATAGCCCTTTTAAGCGAGAAATTTCATCTGTAGTTATTAAATCCAAAGTTCCTAATCTGCGGATATCTGCATATATCAATTTAGTTTTATCTTCTAAATGATATATTACACAACTATATTTATCTATATCCTCATTTTCCTGTTTATATAATAGCTTTCCTGTCATTCGCAAATGAATGATATTTAATCTGCCATCATCTAAGGACATGATGATATATTTTCCTCTGCGTTTTAAAGATTTGATAATTCTATCTTGCAAAAGCTTTTTATATTCATCACTACTAGGAGATTTTATTATATCACCTTTTATGATTTCTACATCTACGATTTTTTTATTTTCGATAAAATCTTTAATCCCTACGACAATATTTTCTACTTCTGGCATTTCAGGCACAAAACCACCACCTTTTTTATAATTAATTTACTTTTTATTTTGCTTCTGCCCAGTTTTTACCATAATTAATATCAATGATAAGTGGCACTTTTAAACTAGCTGTATTTTGCATAGCTGTTGTCAAAATTTCTGATACTTTTTCTATTTCTTCTTTTACAACTTCTAACACTAATTCATCGTGTACTTGCAATAAAATTCTACTTTTCAAATTAGCTTCTTTTATCGCTTCACTAGCTCTGTTCATCGCAATTTTTATGATGTCAGCTGCTGTTCCTTGGATTGGTGTATTCATAGCCATGCGTTCTGCTAATGCACGCTGATTAAAATTACTGCTCTTAATCGCTGGCAAATAACGGCGACGACCAAATAAAGTCGTAACAAAACCATCTTGATATGCTTTTTCTACAATTTCATGCATGAAATTCTTCACGCCACTACATTCTTGTAAATAATTATCTATATATTCCCTAGCTTCTTTTGGCGAAATATGCAGATTTTTTGCCAAACCAAACGCACTTATACCATAGATAATACCGAAATTTACAGCCTTTGCCTTACCTCTAAGTTCTGAAGTAACTTCATCTATAGGCACTTTAAATACTTGAGCTGCTGTCGCTGTATGAATATCTTGATTATGACAAAAAGCATCTATAAAATGTTTATCCTCTGACATATGAGCCATTATTCTAAGCTCAATCTGAGAATAGTCAGCAGATAAGATATAATCATAACCTTCGCCGGGCTCAAATAGACTGCGAATTTTTTTACCTTCCGCTGTGCGTACAGGAATATTTTGCAAATTCGGCTCAGAACTGCTGAGTCTTCCTGTTTCTGTTACAGTCTGATTGAAACTTGTATGAATTCTCTTAGTCTGTGGATTGATTAATGCTTTCAAGCCATCTAAATACGTAGTTTTTAATTTATTTAACATACGATAATCTAAAATCTTAGCGATAATAGGGTGAGCATATATTAAATTTTCTAGTACTTCCGCATTTGTAGAATATCCTGTCTTTGTCTTTTTCAAAGCTGGCAAGCCCAATTTATTGAATAAAATATCGCCTAATTGTTTTGGTGAATTAATATTAAATATTTCTCCAGCCAATTCATAAATATCTTGCTCTAAAGCTGTGATTTGTTTATACATCTGTTCATTCATATCATCGAGTTTTTGCTCATTAATATAAATACCTACAGTTTCCATATCACAAAGCATTTTAGCAAGTGGTAATTCTATCTGTTCATAAAGATTTACCATTTTTTCATCAACTAATTTATCCGCCAAAACATTACTCAAATCAGCTAAATGTCTTGCACCGCAAATTAATTTTTCTTCTTCATTGAGATTTTCCCATGGAATTTCTTCTTCAATATCTGCCATTTGCCACAATACATTCATTTCATAGCTTCGTTTAGCAGGTTCTAAAAGATATGCCATAAGCAAAGTATCATAAATCTTACCTTTTAAATCTAAATTCAAATGATAAAGCATTTTTACATCATAAACAAATTTAGTGATTGTTTCATCTTGCAATACTTCACTGAGTTTATCTATATCTTCTTTTGCTCTTATGATACCAAGACTATCTTTGCAACAAATAGCCATCATATCAATGGATATATCCGGCACTTTCCCTTCAAATAAAACCATAAAGGAAACAGATTTTTCTGCTTTTATCTTTGATATTAAAGCATCAATTTTATCTTGCGTAAATTCCTCATAAACTGGCATAGTAGCTTCAAAATTCAAAGCTAATTCAGCATCATCATTTTGACTTGCAACTTCTAATTTATCAGCTAAGACTTTTTTCATACGAGTCAAAACTGTTTTCAACTCATATTTTTGACAAAAATCATTTAGTTTTTGCAAATTAGGAGTCAATTCAAACTCTTGTGGTTTAAAATCCACATCTACTTCACAGCATATAGTAGCCAATTTATAAGATAATCTAGCTAATTCTTGATTTTCCTGTAATTTTTCTTTTAATTTTTTACCTGAAACATTATCTATATTATTCAAGAGATTTTCTAAATCTTGATATTGTGATAATAATTTCAAAGCTGTTTTCTCGCCAATTCCTGGTACACCCGGAATATTATCTGAGCTATCACCCATCAAAGCTTTTATATCAATTAATTTTATCGGTTCAAGACCTGCATATTTTTCTTTAAATGCTTCTTCATCAAAAATCTGCATATCCATGATACCGCGTTTAGTGAGCATAACTTTTAAATTAGGGCGAATTAATTGCAAAGCATCTTTATCACCTGTTACAATCAAGGCTTCATAATCTTGACTAGCTGCTTTTGTTGCCAAAGTACCGATGATATCATCTGCTTCATAATTATCTTTTTCAATAAAAGCAATACCCAAAGCTTCCAAAAATTCACGTAGTAACGGTATCTGTGATTTTAATTCATCTGGAGTTTTTTCTCTTTGTCCCTTATACTCTGCATACATTTGTGTACGAAAAGTTTGACGACTTTTATCAAAAGCCACAACTATATTATCTGGCTTATATTCTGTTAAGATTTTTCCCAACATATTAGAAAAACCCATGATAGCATTTGTATATATACCACTTGAAGAAGTAAGTAGTGGCAAAGCAAAAAATGCTCTATACATTAAACTACTACCATCTATAATAATAAATCTTTTCTTATTATCTTCTCTTCGCTCCACAATGACCTCCATTATTTTTTAACATCTGTATTTGCTTTTTCCTGTTTGTTTTTCTTATCTGCTACAGCTTTTTTATCGGATTGTGTATTATTATCTTGTTCAAGATTTTTATTGTCGTTTTCCATTAAATTAATTTTTTCATCTGTTTGTTTTTTAGGAACAACAATTTCTTTATTTGTAGTATTAGCAGGGATATCTACTACATTTTTATCAGCAGTAATTTTATTTAAAGTTATTTCTGTAACATTTTTATTTAAGCTATAATCATAATCAAAAATATTTGCTATATCTGTCAAACGCATATAAGCTACATTACTATAAAGACTGATATCAGCTTCACCTTTTTGTGTTTTTACTAAATTATTATCCATAGTTATTGGCGTATTTAATGTAGTAGCTAAAGCTTTTACTGGTACATAAATTAAATTTTTATAATTAACTGCTTTATAATTAAGTTTTTTACCATTAAACATAATATTTACAGGTGCTGCTACATAATTTGGTTGACCATTAGATAATTCTATAGATTTAGCCACAGCTTCATCAGTTATGAAATCAGCTATACCATAACCTTTTAGACCTTGTTTTACAAAATCCACTGTTAAATTTTGCATATCATATCCATCTGGATAAATATAATAAGCTACTCTACCATCAAAAGTTTTATCAATAACTAGACGGTTGTACATAATTTGAACTTCTGTACCAACTTCAACTTTATCAAATACTTTTTCTACATCGGCTTCAACCATACGTACACAGCCATTAGAAACATAATGACCTACAGAGTCTGGTCTATTTGTCCCATGTATACCATAATTGCCACCAATGCCAATCCAACGATAACCAAGTGGATTATCTTCACCGGAAGGAATAACTACGCTTACATCAGCAGGGTCTGTCCATGTAGGATTTACAATTTTTTCTACAACTTTATAAAAACCAACTGGAGTTTTAGTTTCTATTTTACCTACGCCAACAGGATACATCTCTATACATTTATCATTATCATATAAACGCAATGAACGTGCTGGTATATTTATCAAAATCCAACGTTTTACAGTATTTACATTATTATTTACCTGTATATCCGTTGCCTCATCAGCTCCACCAATCTTATCTTGCGCTGTATTTTCAGCTTGTGCATATGCTACTGTATTAAATACAAACATCACGCCTAAAAGCAAAAATACGATAAATTTTTTCATTATGAATCACTATTCCTTTGCTCCAAAAAATTATATTATATCGTTTACATAATATCACATTTTATTCGTAGTATCTATTATCTAGCTAAAAATACTACCATCTTTATTTACTTATACTCATTAGAAATTTTTATATAGACAAGCCTTCTTTATAGTTTTATAATTGATAGTGCTATTCAGCAGAGTAGATATTTGTGCGTTAAGTGTCAAATAGACGGGGAGTTGCTATTTGAACGAAAAGTTTTTCTTGCGGTACAAATATCGCATCCCGCTGCTACATGAAGGAATATTCCTCCTATGTGGCAACGCAATATCAAGGAGGTTTAATCTCATGTACAACAACTCATCATTATCATCTATCGTTTATGGTGGTATTTTCATGGCTTTAACAATTTTATTTACTTATGTTTTTGCCATTCAAACCACTTTCATTCGCGTAGATTTTGCTTTTATTCCGATTTGTTTATATGCCATGCGTTTTGGCACAACAAAAACTATTATTATGTCAGCTCTTGCAGATATTATCGGTAGCAATCTTTTTATGCCAGGTTTATATTTTCCTGGATTTACTATAAGTGCTATTGCCTCTAGTTTTATTTATGGCAAATTTCTTTATAAAAAAACTATTACTTTAAAAAAATTATTGCTTATGAATTTAACTATTTTCTTATTTGTTGATTGTATTCTCAACAATATCTGGCTTACTTTAATGTATAAAGATGCTGCTACTTCTTTTTATATCATGCGTATCGTAAAATCAGTTCTTCTATTACCGATAAAAGCTGCCATTTTATATAATATTTACAAGCCTTTACGCTACTTTATCCTCAAATATAATAATTAAAATTTAATATATTTTATATTGGAGATTTTATCATGGGTGATTTATTTTTATTATTTCTAATCGTTGTAGTTTTTCTTTATACATTCTGGGACGATGTATTCACTGACACTAATCAATTTTAATGTAAAAATACTCTAGAGCTTATATTGCTCTAGAGTATTTTTTTTATAAATAAAATTGATTGTCTTTACATTCATTACACAATGGAGTCAAATGAACACGTAAATTTTCCAATACTCTATTATCCACAAAACGACAATTTATCGGACAAACTTTTACACAACGTAAGCAAGAAATACATTTTTCACTATTGCATTTATAAGTCTTACTATCAATAGCACCTGTAGGACATTCACTTGCACATTTACCACAAGCTACACAATTTTCTTTTATAAAATCTGGCGCCATTGGTGCTAATTTTACTTCTTTATAAGGTCTATTTCCCGGTATTTCATCTACTAATAAAACATCTTCTTGGAGTTTATTTTTTAACTTTTGCATAAAACTTATCAATTCAGCTTTATCTTTTCTATCTGGTCTACCCTTGCCAAAGTCATGAATTATTGAATGCTCTGTTACAACTGCTGAACCTGCTAAAATTCTAAAACCTTGCTCTTTAGCCATATCAAATAATTCTATTAAAGTATCTTCTTGTGCTCTATTTCCATAGGTTACAACTACTATCGCTAATGCATTATTACCTTTAATTTTGCTAAAACGTTCTTTAAAAGTAATAGGCACTCTACCTGCATATGAAGGAACACCTAAAAATACTAAATCATTTTCAGCTAAAGATACATCATCTAGATTTGTATCTCTTGATGTTAAATTTATATTTTTATAATTAGGGCTTATTTGCTCACTCAAAAACTGTAATACGAATTTTGTTGTATCTGTTGGACTAAAAAACAGATTATAAACTTTATCAATATCCATAATAATCTCTCCATTTATAAATATAAAGATTATATACAAATACAAAAAGAACCCATTAGCTTAACTAATGGGCCCTTTCTTTGTAATTTATCGATTAAAATTAACCGATAACAACCATAGTCTGACCAGGTTTTACGCTATCGCCAGCGTTAACTGCGAAAGATTTAACTGTACCAGCAGCTGGAGCTGTGATTTCGTTCTGCATTTTCATAGCTTCAAGAATTAAAAGAACATCGCCAGCATTAACAGCTTGACCTACGGAAGCTACTAATTTTACAATTTTACCAGGCATTGGAGCAGTAACAGTGTTGTCACCAGCAGCAGGTGCAGCAGCAGCGGCAGCTGGAGCAGCTTTTGGTGCAGGTGCAGCAGCTGGAGCAGCTTTTGGTGCAGCAGCAACTGGAGCAGCAGCTTTTACTTCTTCAATTTCAACTTCATAAGCGTTACCATTTACAGTGATGTTAAATTTTTTCACGACGTATTCCTCCAAGAATTATCTTTTTTATTTGATTGATGATTTATTAAACAGCATCGCGTCTGCCAGCCATAACCCATGCATCGCTACGTTTAATACGAACAGCCATAACTTTATGACCAACCATCATTTCTACAGCAGCAGTAATAGCAGCTACTATTTCTTCACTGATAGGAGCATTATTATTTGCCATCTTAAAACTCTCTCCTCTTATTATAATGGAACATTACCATGTTTTTTTGCAGGACGTGCTTCACGTTTGCTTGCAAGCATGTTCAATGCAGTGATAATACGAGGGCGGGATTCTTTAGGTTCAATTACCATATCAATGTAACCACGTTCAGCAGCTTTGTATGGTGTAGCGAATTCAGCTACATATTCAGCTGTTTTTGCTGCAACATCAGGGTCTTTTCTGAAGATGATGTTTGCTGCACCAGCAGGACCCATAACAGCAATTTCTGCTGTAGGCCAAGCCATAACTTGGTCAGCACCGAGTTCACGAGAGCACATAGCAAGGTAAGAACCACCATATGCTTTACGAGTGATAAGTGTAATTTTTGGTACTGTTGCTTCGCAATAAGCATAAAGCATTTTTGCACCATGACGAATGATACCGCCATATTCCTGATCTGTACCTGGTAAGAAGCCAGGAACGTCAACGAGGTTAACGATAGGAATATTAAATGCGTCACAGAAACGAATGAAACGTGCTGATTTATCAGAAGCATTAATATCAAGGCAACCTGCCATTACAGCTGGTTGGTTTGCAATGATACCAACGGAACGTCCATCAAAATGAGCAAAACATGTAATGATGTTTGTAGCATAATGCTGATGAACTTCATAGAATTCACCATCATCTACTAAGGAACGAATAACATCTTTCATGTCATAAGGCATGTTAGCGTTATCTGGAATTACAGTGTTTAATTCTTCATCCATACGGGATGGATCATCATTTGTAGGTCTTTCTGGAGCATCATCCATGTTGTTGCTTGGTAAGAAGCTTAATAAGTAACGAATTTGTTCGATACAATCATCTTCATTTTCAGCAGCAAAATGAGCAACACCAGAAGTAGTGTTATGAGTCATAGCACCACCGAGCTGTTCAGCTGTTACTTCTTCAGCAGTAACAGATTTGATAACAGCAGGACCAGTGATAAACATCTGGCTAGTATTTTTTACCATGTAGATAAAGTCAGTAAGAGCTGGAGAATATACTGCACCACCTGCGCATGGTCCCATGATTACAGAAATCTGTGGAACAACACCGGAAGCGTCTGTATTTCTCTGGAAAATTCCGCCGTAACCAGAAAGAGCGTCAACAGCTTCTTGAATACGAGCCCCACCAGAGTCATTGATACCAACGCATGGAGCACCCATTTTCAAGGACATTTCTTGTACTTTCCAGATTTTTTTAGCATGCATTTCACCAAGAGAACCACCTTCAACAGTGAAGTCTTGAGCGTAAGCATATACTAAACGTCCATCAACTGTACCATAACCTGTAATTACACCTTCAGCAGGTAAATCTTTCTTTTCCTGACCAAAGTTAGTGCAACGATGTTTTACAAACTGATCTAATTCTACAAATGTACCTTCATCAAAAAGTTTTTCAATACGTTCACGAGCAGTCATTTTACCTTTAGCATGTTGTTTTGCAACACGTTTAGGACCGCCTGCTTGTAAAATATGTTCCTTTTTGGCATTCATGAGGTCAATTCGTTCTTGAACTGTAGCCAAAGTTATACCTCCTTAATAAAATCTATATCTATTAAAAAATTTAATATAGATTATTTTGTTTCATCTAAACGCTGAGCAAGTTCAACTAAGATACCGCTAGCTTTTGGATGAACGAATGCAATGCTGGAATTGCCAGCGCCGTAACGAGGTTGTTCATCAATCATACGAACGCCTTTTTCTTTCATTTCAGCGATAGCTTCTTCAATGTTATCAACGTTTAATGCAATGTGCTGAATACCAGAACGGCCACCATTTTTTGCAAGATATTTTGCAATTGGGCCATCTTCAGTAGTGGATTCTAAAAGTTCAATTTCGCAATCGCCACATGGAACGAAGCTTACTTTTACTTTTTGTTCTTCTACAATTTCATCTTCTTTAGTGATTTTAATACCTAAAGTTTCTTCATAGAATTTCTTTGCTTCTTGAAGATTTGGTACAGCAATACCGATATGGTCAACTCTGTTGATTTTCATTGATAAAACCCTCCTGATATAAATATTATATCTAAATTATTTTTTTAACATATTATCCATAATAGTATTAACTACTGTATATGGGTCATTCTGACGAGTTTCAATATCTTTTACATAAGCATCTAATTCGCCAGTTTCTACAATATGTTTTGTTATATAAGAACCAATAGATGCACTCAAGCGGTCCAATAACTCATTTTTAGCACGTTTATGACGTCTAATAGCTAATGTTCCACTTTCTACTAAATAATTTTGATGTTCAGTAATTGTATCTACTAATTCATTAATACCTTCGCCTCTACTAGCCATGACTTTTTTAACTGGAGGACGCCAATCTGGTGTTTCTCCATCAAGGTCTAGCATCATATTAAGCTCTGTATATAATTTATCTGCACCATCAAGATCTGCTTTATTGATAGTGAAGATATCACCAATTTCCAATATTCCTGCTTTTATAGCTTGGATATCATCACCAAGGCCTGGTACCATTACAACCATAGTAGTATCAGCCGCTTTAACGATATCAACCTCAGATTGTCCTACCCCTACAGTTTCTACAATAATTACATCTTTACCAAAAGCATCCATAGCTTTTATTGCATCAGCTGTTTTATGAGATAAGCCGCCTAAGCTACCTCTTGTCCCCATACTACGGATAAAGACACCTTCATCGAGGGTTAAGCTGTTCATTCTTATACGGTCACCTAAGATAGCTCCGCCTGTGAATGGACTAGTTGGGTCAATAGCTATAATACCAACTGTTTTTCCCTGATTACGATAAGCTCTTGCGAGTCTATCGGTAAGAGTGGATTTACCTGCACCTGGTGGGCCAGTAATACCAAGGACAAAGGCATGCCCAGTATGTGGATACAGTTTTTTCATGATTTCTACTGCAGCATCTGTTTCATTTTCAATTGCTGTGATTGCACGAGTTAATGCTAAACGATTTCCATTTAACAATTCTTGAGCTATATCCATATAAGCACCACCTTTGATGTCAGCTCCTGTCCCTTATGCACAGAAGCCACAAATACATTTATATTAAAAATCATCTTGTCTCCTTATAGAGACTAAGAAAGACAAGATGATTTTCTTTATATTATTTAATTAATAACGTTAACTGTTAAAAATTAAGCTTCTTTTACGTGAGCTTTGATGAATTCAATAACGTCAGTTGTTGGTGTACCAGGAGTAAATACTTCTGCAATACCTGCTTCTTTAAGAGCTGGGATATCGCCTTCTGGAATAACGCCACCGCCGATGATTAATACATCGTTCATGCCTTTTTCTCTAACAAGTTTTACAACTTTAGGGAAAAGATGTGGATGAGCACCAGAAAGGATACTCATAGCAACTACATTAACGTCTTCCTGTAAAGCTGCTTCTGCAATCTGTTCAGGAGTCTGACGAAGACCTGTATAAATTACTTCAAAGCCTGCATCGCGAAGAGCACGTGCTACAACTTTTGCTCCGCGGTCATGACCATCTAAACCTGGTTTTGCTACTAATACTCTAATCATTATATTTACCTCCAAATATCTTCACTTATTAAAGATTTACATGTGCTTCATATTCGCCGAATACTTTACGCATTACGCCACAGATTTCTCCGAGAGTTGCATAAGTTTTAACGGCAGCGAGGATATGAGGCATAAGATTTTCGTTTTCATCTTTACAAGCAGCTTCTAAGTCAGCAAGAGCAGCTTCTACAGCAGCGTTGTCACGTTTAGCTTTCATAGCTTCAACTTTAGCTTTCTGTTTTTCACCAACGGAAGCGTCAACTTTGAGAAGACCTTCAACTGGTTTTTCTTCGATCTGGAATTTGTTTACGCCGACAATTGTTCTAGCACCGGATTCAACATCCATTTGCCATTTGTAAGCACTATCCTGAATTTCTTTCTGGATATAACCTTTTTCAATTGCAGATACTGCGCCGCCAATTTCGTCGATTTTTTTGATGTAATCCCAAGCTTCTTTTTCGATTCTGTTAGTCATAGCTTCAACATAGTAAGAACCAGCAAGTGGATCTACAACATCAGCTAAACCACTTTCATATGCAACAATCTGTTGAGTACGTAAAGCGATCATTACGGATTCTTCTGTAGGAAGAGCAAGTGCTTCATCACGGGAGTTTGTATGAAGGGACTGAGTACCACCCATAACAGCAGCTGCAGTCTGTAAAGCAACACGGATAATGTTGTTGTTAGGCTGTTGAGCTGTAAGCATGGAACCAGCTGTTTGTGTATGAACACGAAGCATCATGGATTTAGCTTTTTTAGCGCCAAATCTTTCTTTCATAACTTTAGCCCAGATACGACGGGAAGCACGGAATTTTGCAACTTCTTCAAGTACGTTGTTATGAGCATTCCAGAAGAAGGATAGACGACCTGCGAAAGCATCAACGTCAAGACCAGCTTTGATAGCTGCTTCAACGTAAGCGATACCATCAGCAATAGTAAATGCGATTTCCTGAGAAGCAGTAGAACCAGCTTCACGAATATGGTAACCAGAAATGGAGATTGTGTTCCATTTTGGTACATATTTAGAGCAATATTCAAAGATGTTAGTGATAAGACGCATAGATGGACGTGGTGGGAAGATATATGTTCCACGAGCAGCATATTCTTTAAGAATATCGTTCTGGATTGTACCTTTTAATTGATCAGCAGGTACACCCTGTTTTTCAGCAACTGCAATGTACATAGCTAAAAGTACGGATGCAGGAGCATTGATAGTCATAGAAGTGGAAACTTTACCAAGATCGATCTGATCGAAGAGGATTTCCATATCTGCTAAGGAGTCGATAGCAACACCAACTTTACCAACTTCACCTTCGGAGATGTCATCAGTAGAGTCATAACCAATCTGAGTTGGAAGGTCAAATGCACAAGAAAGACCTGTAGCACCGGATTCAATTAAATAACGATAACGTTTGTTGGATTCTTCAGCAGTGGAGAAACCTGCATACATACGCATTGTCCAGAAACGACCACGATACATAGTAGGCTGAACACCACGAGTATAAGGATACATACCAGGGAAACCAATTTCTTCTGTGTAGTCAGTACCTTCAATGTCAAGTGGAGTATATAAACGTTGTTCTGGAAGATGTCCACGTTCTGGGAATCTTGCAACTGTTTTTTCTACACTAGCGTTATATTCAGCTAAGCCAGCTTGGATTTTTTCTTTTTCATTGCTCATAATTTTAAATTCCTCCCTAAAAAGGTTATTATTTCATTGAACCTGTTTCCATGAATTTTTCATGCCAGGACAAAGCTTCTTTAATAATATGTGGAGTTTGTGCATGTTTTGTTGCAGCTTCTGCTCTTTCCAAATAATCCATTAACATAGGTTTATAATCTGGATGAGCACATTTGTTAATAACTTCACGAGCTCTTTCGCGTGGAGCAAGACCTCTTAAGTCAGCTAAACCTTGTTCTGTAACGATGATATCTACATCATGTTCTGTATGGTCAACATGAGAGCACATAGGAACGATAGAAGAGATAAGACCGTTTTTAGCAGTAGATGCTGTAAAGAAGCAAGTGAGGTAAGCGTTTCTAGCGAAGTCACCAGAACCACCAATACCATTCATCATTTTTGTACCCATGATATGAGTGGAGTTTATATTACCATAAATATCGCATTCAATAGCAGTATTCATAGCAATAACACCAATTCTTCTTACAACTTCTGGGCTATTGGAAATTTCCTGTGGACGAAGTAAAAGATGTTTTCTATATTCTTTGATATTTTCATAGAAACGTTTTAATCCGTCTGGAGATGGAGATAATGCTGTACCAGATGCAAAGTTTAATTTACCAGCATCAATTAAGTCAAACATACCATCTTGGATAACTTCTGTATATACAGATAAGTCTTTTAAATCAGAATCAACGAAACCGCTGATTACTGCATTTGCTACATTACCTACACCAGATTGTAATGGTAAGAGATTTTTAGGCATATGACCTTTTTTAACTTCATCTTGAAGAAGTTCAATGATATATTCAGACATTTTGTGATCAGCTTCACTAATTTCACCAAATGGACGAGTTTTATCTGTAATATCACAAGGAACAATGCATTTAATTTTATCTGGAGTGCAAGGTATGTAAGGTGTACCAATACGGTCGTTAGCCTTAACAATAGGAATTGGAAGACGATGTGGTGGATCAAGAGGCACATAAACGTCATGCATACCTTCGAGTTCTAATGGTTGGCTAGTATTAACTTCTACTATAACCATATCTGCTTGTTGAACGAAAGAAGCTGTATTACCCATAGATGTTGTTGGGATAATGTTACCTTCTTCTGTAATAGCACAAGCTTCTACGATAGCAACATCTAGTTTACCATAGAAACCATAACGTAATAACTGAGCGGATTCACTAAGATGTAAATCGCTATAAGAGATTTCACCAGAGTTTATTAAATTTCTTAATAATTTGTTAGTTTGATATGGCATACGTTTATCGATACCATTAACTTCACAAAGTGCACCATCAAGTTCTGGTCCTACAGAAGCACCTGTATATAAATTAATTTTAAATGGGTGTTCTTTCATGCGTTCAGCAAGAGCCAAAGGCACAGCTTTAGGATAACCAGATGGTGTAAATCCACTAGTTCCCACATTCATGCCTGGTTTAATTAACTCAGCAGCTTCTTGTGCACTGACAATTTTCGCATGCAAAGCTTTATTACGCACACGATCTAAAATGTCAATCATTAAAAATTCTCCTCCTTACCAAAATATATTGTTGCATTATTATGTCGTGTTCCATTATATCATTGTCTAATACGATAATCAAAGATTATTGTATCATTTATGAAATAAATTTTTTTATTTATAATTTTTCAATAAAAAATAAATAAAAATTATAAAAAATCAACACTCCATCTTTTAATAAATAATAACGCATATCACTAACAAAAGCATACCACTACTAGGGAAAAGCGTCAAGTTTTACTATAGGAAAAGAAAGCTATTTTCCTGTAATATAATACGACAATCTACTAAGTCCCACAGATAAATCTTCATTAACAATTTTCACATCTTCAGGGACTCTCATTTTTACAGGAGCAAAGTTCCATATTCCTTTTATATTTGCTTTAACTAATTTATCAGCGACCTGTTGTGCAAATTGAGCAGGTACTGCAATAACCCCAATATCTATCTTCAGATTTTTAGCACAACTTTGCAATTCATCAATACTTTTTACTTTTACATGATTTACTGTCTTACCAATAATATTGGGGTCATTATCAAATAATGCTACTAGATTAAAACCTAAAGCAATAAAATTTTGATAATTAGCCAAAGCCACACCTAAATGACCAATCCCTACGATTGCAATATTCCAATGATTATCAAGCCCTAAAATCTTGCCTACATTAAATTTAAGTTCATTGACATAATAGCCAACTCCCTTTTTACCAAACTGACCAAATAAAGCTAAATCTTTTCTAATTTGCTCCGGTGTTAATTCTAATCGACGGCCTAATTCATCTGATGAGATGATATCCATGCCATCATCTTGAGCCAATCTCAAAGTTCTATAATATAGTGGTAATCTATCAATAGTTGCTTTAGAAATAGTTTGTTCTTTCACTGCATTCACTCCTTTAAGGCTTGAGTTTAAATAATATTATTAATTTAATTTTTATATCCAGAAACTACAATTCCTGAAAATAGCCATACAAGCATAGATAATTCTGTATTAAACATTACATAATCTGTAAAACCATTTAATGCCAATGCAGATAAACCTAAACCTATGCCTAAAAACATAGCTTTAACCAATATATCTAATTTCATAACTTGTGCTTTAAAGGCTTTGTAAATTACACCAAAGAAACAAACCATATAACTTGCAAAACCAAATAAACCAATTTCAGCCATAAAATTCAAATACATATTATGTGCATGTACAATTTTTATAAAATTCCCCTGCATATAATAATCATAATTAGGATAAACCATAAAATATGAACCCCAACCTATGCCCAATAATGGGTGGTCTAAAATCATCGCTATAGTACTTTCCCAAAAAGCAAGACGCATTTCTGAAGATGTATCCATTTTCGTAAAAATAGATGTCATTCTATCCACTAAAGTTGCATCTGAAAGCAATAAGATGACAGCTAATCCTATCAATGCTAATAATACTTTTCGATTATATAAAATACTGTAGACAAAGATTACTAAGGCAATACTTAGACAAGCCCCTCTAGCATATGTCAAGGTCAAACAAAAGGCTGTTAAACAGAATAAAACTGCGATTACAATGCGAACGATTTTATGTTTTATCAATAAAAACATTCCAGCCATCAAGCCTAACATCAAATCAAAGTAGCCACCTAATAAATTAGGATTTTGCCATGTGGAAAATACTCTCGTTTTTAATCCAGGAAACATTGCTCCATCAGTCCATACTATTTGCTCAGAAGTTAGTCCTATACCTAAAAATGCTTGCATAAAACCATATATTACAACAATAAATAAAGATAAGCTTATACAGCTTAAAAATACTTTTAATTGTCCTATATTTTTTAAATCTATACTTTGCACAACTAAGTAATATGTAAGTACATATCGACCAACTAAATTATAGCAATTGTAAAAACTAAATGCTGAATCTGGTGATACTAAAACGGATAAAAAAGATATAATCACAAAAATCATAATTGGAAAGTCAAGTATTGTACGTTTCCATTCAAAAAATCCCTTAAATGATTTATAGGCAAAAACACCCCAGCCAGCTACTAACAATAGACTTGATACAACATAGGAAAAAGGTAACATTGTTGCCATAGCTATAACAATGTAAAACATCAATCGTTTACAATCATTATTCAATCTATTTTTTTTAAATATATCCACCTATACACCTACTACTCTAAAAGCTAAAAATACCTTTACTAAAATCATGCTTCATTGACTAAAATATTTCTCAGTTCGCCTGTCAAATATAAAGAACCTGTTATACATAAAACTTTATCTTTACCTGCCCACTGACGAGCTAAAGTTAAAGCTTCTTGCATATTATTAAAAGTCTCTACACGATGATTTGATATCTTACTTGCAATATATTCAGGAGAAGCTTTTCTTTCTGAATTTGGAGTAGTTATAACGATTTCATCATCATCACGCAATAAATCAATAAGCATAGTATCTATGTCTTTATCTTTTAATATACCTAAAAGAATAACTCTTTTTTCATTTGGATAATATTTATCTAAATTTTGACGAAGTATCATCATACCTGCTGGATTATGAGCACCATCTACTATGCAAATCTGTCCATCAAAATTAAATACTTCAAAACGTGCTGGCCATTTTGCTAATGCTAAACCATCAATGATATTTTCTCTAGTAATACGTTCATCATTATTACCTAAGATACTAGCTGTCATAATAGCCAAAGAACTATTTTCTATTTGATGGTCGCCTAATAATTTCAATTTATAATTGAAATTAACTCCTAATAATTCAGAACTAAATTTTAATTCTTGATACTGCCCATCAAAATTCACAAACATAGCTGAAAAATCATTATTTGCTATGAAAATATCAGCATTTTTTTCTTCAGCTGTTTGATTAATTATATCTAATGGTATATCTTTTGCTGCTGTAACCACAGGTACGCCATCTTTTATAATACCTGCTTTATGCTCTGCTATACCTTCTAAAGTTCCTCCACATAAATGAGCATGTTCAAATGCCACATTTGTGATGACGCTAACTTCTGGTTTTACCACATTAGTAGAATCTAATAATCCACCTAATCCTACTTCGATGACAGCATATTCTACTTTATTAATCGCAAAATACAAAAATGCCGCTGCTGTAATAACTTCAAACTGTGTAGGTGACTCTTCGCCATCTTCAACCATTTTATCCACAAAAGTTTTAACAGCACTAATACAATCAGCAAAATCTTCTTCGCTTATAGGATTTCCGTCTATTTGAATACGTTCTGTATATGATACTAAATGAGGTGAAATATACAAACCTGTTTTAATATTAGATGTTGTTAAAATACTAGATAACATAGAACTTGTTGAACCTTTTCCATTAGTTCCTGTTATGTGTATAGTTTTATATCTTGTTTGTGGATTGTCTAAATAAGTTACCAATTGTTTAATGCGACCTAGACCAAGCTTAGTACCAAAGGTACTAAGCTCATCTAGATATTCTAGCGATTCTAGATAATTCATTTTATTACGCCTTTCATAAAAAAATCTAAAATTAAAGAGTTGCTAAATATGCCAAACGTTGTTTTACTGCTTCACGTTTTTCTTCATAACCTTTTAATTTTTCTTTTTCTTTCTCTACAATATCAGCAGGTGCTTTGGCAATAAAGCCTGCGTTAGAAAGTTTTTTATCAAGACGTGATACTTCTTTATCTAATGTAGCTAATTCTTTATTTAAACGAGCAGTTTCTTTTTCTACATCAATTAAGCCTGCTAAAGGTAAATAAATTTCTACACCATTTACTACTGCTGTCATTGCATTTTCTGGTTTTGCATCATCTTTTGCTAAAATAGTTACATTTTTAGCAGAAGCTAACGTTTCTAAATATCCACTGTTTTTAGCAAATACATCTGTTAAGCTTTCATCACTTAAATGAAGAATTACTTCTGTTTTTTTACTTGGTGCTGCATTTACTTCAGCTCTCATATTACGGATAGCTTTGATTGTTTCCATGATAGTAGTCATTTCTACTTCGCTTGCATCATCAAGTTTTGCTTCTTCACCTGTTGGCCAATCAGCCACCATGATGCTCTTACCTTCATGTGGAATGTGTTGCCAAATTTCTTCTGTAATAAATGGCATAAATGGATGTAATAAGCGAAGTGTATGTTCAAGTACATAACCTAAAACATATTGAGCTACTTTACGTGGACGAACATTTTCTTTATCGTAAAGACGAGCTTTGCTAAGTTCAATATACCAATCACAGAATTCATTCCAAATGAAGTCATATAAAGAACGACCAGCTTCACCTAATTCAAATTTTTCTAGGTTTTCAGTAATGCTGATAGCAGTTTTAGCATAACGGCTTAAAATCCATTTATCAGCTAAAGTATAGTCGCTAGCTTCTGGAACAAAAGTTTTGTCAAAACCTTCAAGATTCATAAGCATGAAACGAGAAGCATTCCATAATTTATTAGCGAAATTACGAGCAGATTCTACACGTTCCCAATAAAAACGCATATCATTACCAGGTGTATTACCTGTGATGAGCATAAAGCGAAGTGTATCTGCACCATATTTTTCAATTACTTCAACAGGGTCAATACCATTACCTAAAGATTTACTCATTTTACGACCTTGACTATCACGTACAAGACCATGAATAAATACATGTTTAAATGGAATATCTTTACCAAATTCTAAGCCCATCATTACCATACGAGCTACCCAGAAGAAAATAATGTCATATCCTGTAACAAGTACACTTGTTGGATAGAATTGTTTTAATTCTGCTGTTTGTTCTGGCCAACCCATAGTTTCAAATGGCCAAAGACCAGAGCTAAACCATGTATCAAGTACATCTTCATCTTGATGAACATGTTTGCTACCACAATGAGGACAAACTGTTACATCTTCATTTTCTACGATAGTTGCACCACAATCATCACAATACCACGCTGGAATACGATGACCCCACCAGAGCTGACGAGAGATACACCAATCGCGTATATTATCTAACCAATTGCAATAGATTTTAGAAAATCTTTCTGGAACAAATTTAATTTTGCCAGATTTTACAGCTTCAGCTGCAGGTTTTGCCAAAGATTCCATTTTTACAAACCACTGTTTAGATACAAGTGGTTCTACAGTTGTAGAGCAACGAGAGCAATGACCTACTGCATGTTCATGTTCTTCAATGCTGATTAAATAGCCTTGTTGTTTTAAATCTTCGATTAATTGTTTACGGCATTCATAACGATCAAGACCAGCATATTTACCAGTATTTTCTGCCATTGTACCATCATTGTTAATTACTACAATCTGTTCTAAATTATGGCGAGCACCCATATCAAAGTCATTAGGGTCATGAGCTGGTGTTACTTTTACTGCACCAGTACCAAATTGTGGATCTACATAACTATCAGCAAAAAGTGGTATACGACGACCAACGATTGGTAAAATCAAAGTTTTACCTACTAAATCGCTATAGCGTTCATCATCAGGGTGAACAGCTACGCCAGTATCACCAAACATAGTTTCAGGACGAGTTGTAGCGATTTCTACAAATCTATCTTCGCCTTCAACTTGATATTTTAAATGATATAAATGACCTTGTTCATTTTGATGTTCTACTTCAATATCGCTAAGTGCTGTATTGCAGTGTGGGCACCAGTTAGTTATGCGTTTACCTTGATAAATTAAACCTTTTTTATATAATTGTACAAATACTTCACGAACGGCATGAGAGCAACCTTCGTCCATAGTGAAACGTTCTCTATCCCAATCACAAGAAGAACCAAGTGTACGAATTTGATATTTTATGCGATTACCATATTTTTCTTTCCATGCCCAAGCATGTTCTAAAAATTTTTCTCTACCAATATCATAACGAGATACACCTTGTTCACGAAGTTGTGCATCTACTTTTGCTTGAGTTGCTATACCTGCATGGTCAGTACCAGGCATCCATAAAGTGTTGTATCCTTGCATTCTTCTAAAACGAATTAAAATATCTTGCAAAGTATTATCCATAGCATGTCCCATATGAAGCTGACCTGTTACATTTGGTGGTGGCATTACAATGCTAAATGGTTTTTTAGTTTCATCTACTTCTGCATGGAATAATTTATTTTCTTCCCAATATTGATACCATTTTTTTTCAAAAGATTGCGGGTCATAAACCTTTGGAATATTTGTTTCTTCCATCAAAAAATACCTCCTATTTTTCACACAAAAACTAAAGTTATTCAATTAAATCAGGCAAAAATCACACAAAAAAATCTCTTTCATTCCTCATAAAAGGACGAAAGAGATATCTTCGCGGTACCACCTAATTTTTCTTATCTAAATTTATAAATCAACTACATAAAATTCAGATAAAACTTCATTACATAACGCTGTATCTGCGCTCATACTTAATATTATTTCGGTATGAGGACTCCAAAGCTACTTTCTAGATACTGGGTTGGAAAATTTTTCAGCTATAAATTTTCTCTCTGCACAACTCAATTATATCTATACTCTCTTTTTCATTGTCTTTTACAAAACATTAAATTGTATAAGATATATTAGCATAATTTCAGAGCGAAGACAACTCTTAACTTCTTAATATATTTGTGTTATAAATATTATTATTGATGCTCACCAAAACGATTATTTACAAGTTCACTCAAAGCTTTAATAGCTTCTTGTTCATCATCACCTTCAGCAGTTATAAGCACTTGTGTACCACAAGATAATCCTAAATTGATTATAGGAATGATATTTTTCCCATCAGCAGTGATACCTTTTGCTGTATATGTGATTTTAGACGTATATCTGCGTCCCATTTGAGCAAGCATTGCTGCTGGTCGTGCATGAACTCCTGATTTATTAATAATCGTAACTAAAGCCTCCATTAGTTTTCCTCTTTTCTTTTGAATTATTTTTTCATTATTCTAAGTATTAGTATAAATTAATCAATTAATTAGTTATATTTATTATATAAATATTTTCTAACTTATGCAATATATTTTCTTTATAGTCTAAGCGAGGTGCTTTTATTATGAAATATGATTTAACAACAGGGTCTGTTTCGATGACTATGTTAAAATTTTCACTGCCTATGATTTTAGGCAATCTTATGCAACAGTTATATAATATCTCCGATACCTTAATTGTTGGTCATTTTATTGGCACAGATGCCTTAGCTGCTGTTGGTGCAAGCTATGCCTTAATCATTTTTTTGACCTCAGTATTATTAGGTCTTTGTATGGGTAGCGGAGCTTTATTTTCGATATTTTATGGTGAAAAAGATTATTTCAAATTAAAATCTAGTATTTTTATCTCTTTCATCTTAATATTAATACTTACAATAATAATAAATATTTTTATTTTTATTTACATTGATGAAATCATTTATTTTATGCAAGTTCCTAGCGAAATTTTCGATTTGACTTATACATATCTTTATATTATTTTCATCGGATTTAGTTTTTCTTTTGTTTATAATTATTTCACTTGTCTACTTCGTGCTATTGGCAATTCAAAAACACCACTTATCTTTTTAGCCAGTTCTGCCCTTTTCAATATTATTCTTTCTATTATTTTAGTTGTTAATTTTCAAATGGGTGTGGCAGGCTCTGCACTCGGTACAGTAATAGCTCAAGGTTTTTGTGCCTTAGGTCTAACAATCTACACTATAAAAAAATGCCCTGAATTAATTCCGCAAAAAGAACATTGCAAATTTGATTTAGCCATGATAAAAGATATTTCTAATTCTTCATTATTAACATCTACACAACAATCTGTAATGAATTTTGGAATTTTACTCGTGCAAAATCTTGTAAATAGCTTTGGTGCAACAGTAATGGCAGCCTTTACCGTTGCTGTAAAAATAGACTCACTAGCTTATATGCCTGCACAAGATTTTGGCAATGCTTTCTCTACTTTCATTGGGCAAAACTACGGTGCTAAAAAAACAGATAGAATTCAACAAGGCATTAAATCTGCTATAAAAATCTCATTTCTATTTTGTTTAATTATATCTGTTGGCGTCTTTATCTTTGCTCGCCCTCTAATGACTATTTTCATTGATAGTTCTGAAACGGAAATTATCAATATCGGTGTGGATTATCTCCGCATAGAAGGTAGTTTCTATTTTGGCATTGGCATTTTATTTTTATTATATGGATTTTATCGTGCTATTAACTTCCCTAGCATGTCTGTAATTTTAACCATTATTTCATTAGGCACACGTGTAGGACTTGCCTATTACCTTGCTAGCATACCTTCTATCGGAGTAATTGGTATTTGGTGGTCTATCCCTATCGGCTGGGCATTAGCAGATATTTTTGGCATTGTCTATTATAAACGAAAAATTAAACAACTCCATTTTTAACTTCTGCTAATTCTATGACTTCTTCTACCTTTGATTTAGCATTCATTGAAAATACTTCTATGACATGTTTTACTAAATTCACTGCTATATCTTTATCAACCGTATCAAAATAAAAGTCGATTTCATACAGATTTTTCTTTTCATTTCTTCTATAGCCCCAATCATTTAAAAAGCCCACTACATTAATTTCTAAAGCTTTTTGTACCATTTCATAAAGGAAATATATCGGCGCTTCATTTTCTTCTTTCCATAAATTCTGTTCATTATCTTCTATAGTGATTTTCATTAATAAAGTCTTTTTCGTGAATTCTCGCCATGAGATATAACCTAATTTTTCATATCGTCCTACGAAGATATCTAAGTATAATTTATAATCATCAATTGAACAATTTTCATATTTTTTGATATCTCCCTTATCGCCAACTAAACCATAATGTTTAACGATTTTATCATCTTCAAACCAACATTCCACATAAGAAAATTGTTCATCTCTTTTATATAATGTCAAAGCTAAATTTTCTACTTCTTTGTCATTTTTTAAATGTTCATTATGATTTTCTTGAATTTTTTTATTACTATCTTTAGCCAAAACTAAAGATAATTTTTTCTTTTTATTATAATAAGTTAATTTTATTTGATAATCTCTATCTATCTCTATTTCCTGCAATTTATATTCAACATCATATTTATCATAAGTCAATAAATTATCTTTTATGTCGGTATACTCTTTAATTAACCAATCTATATTTATCTTTGACAACATCGCTCTATTCATGGTAAAAACAATTTTTACTGTTATATCATCTAACTTTACCATACAAGTACAATAAGGATTATTTTCTTGCCATTTATTGCCCTTTAAAAATTCTTTTACCTTCTGCAAAGACTCCTCATGACAAATTACTCCATCTACAGCTTGCATTTTCTCTTTTAAATGCTGTTTATACATTTGTCGATTTTTGAAAAATGCATCATCTTCTGGTTTTATATAATGACATAACATTTCTTCTAAGCTACAATTTGCCTTTATTTCCTCTTGTAAAACTTTAAATTCATAATCATCTGGCACAAGAGATAAGCCCTTTTCTATGGAAGCCATTGCTTTTTCTTTTTCGCCAAAATGATATTGTAATTTTGCTAAATTCAACCAACCCCATGGATAATCAGCTTCTTCTTGTACACCCTTTTGTGCATAGCTATATGCTTTTTCCAAATCACTGCAATAAGTCAAAGCCACTGAATAACGATAATACCATGCGCCTGAGCCTTTAGCATTTTTTTCTGAATAAGGCATCCAATTTATCACTTTGTAATAATATTCATATATATCAATATTATTGCCTGCATATGCATACCATAAAGCAATATTTAAATCTTCCTTTGCTTCTTCCAAAGTAAACAATTTTTGCTCTATACCTTTTTTAACAAAATCTTCTAAATAATAAAAAATCTTGTAAAAGTATCCATCAGCCCAAGACTCTAATATATCAATATCCTCTTTAGTCAATAATGATTTTTTCCCCATGTTTACACCTTCTTTATCGGCTACTATATTTATATTTTACCACAAAAAAAGAGTTATAACGAAATAAAAAATCGTTATAACTCTGTTTACTCTATTTTAACGAATGAAATTTGTCATTATTTTTGCTTCTGTTTCTGGTATTTGTACACCATTATTTTTACCTGCTTCAATGCATTTTAAAAGCCATGCCATATTATTACCTAAAACACGCATAATTTGCATACCTTCTGCATCTTTTTTCACTTCATCTGGTGTATTGCCATGTACTACATTCCAATAATTTGCAGAAACTACTGGCATTTGATGATAAGTAAAATATTTAGCAAGTACATCTAAAGTTGCAGTTGTACCAGCGCGTCTAGCGGAAGCGACAGCTGCTGCTGGTTTGTGTAATAAATCTTTACCTGCTAAGCTAGATAATCTATCCATAAAAGAAATGATTTCCCCAGATGGAGATGCCCAATATACAGGAGAACCTACTACTAAACCATCTGCAGTTTTTACTTTTTCTGCAACACTTTTAATAATTTCTGTTTCTGGTACTGCATGAATTATTTCTGCTTGGATACCTTGTTTTTCTAAAGTTTGTGCTATTTCACTAAGAGCTGTATATGTACAACCTTTTTCGCGTCTACTGCCATTTAATAATAAAACTTTCATTGAAATTCAACCTTTCTTACTAGAAATAAATCCTATCTAAATTATATGCTTATAATCAAAAATAATCAATAATACCTCAAAAATGCAATTTCATTTATTAAATTAATATAACTTTATAATTTTAAAAAAACAAAAAAGGCTTTACAGAAAATCTGTAAAGCCTATAATTTCAAATGGTGCGGAAGGTAGAAACATGTTTATATATCAACGTTTATAGCCTTATTTACTAAAAAAGGGGCAAAAAAGGGGCAAACTACTTCACATTAACCACGATTAAACAAAAATAAGCTCTATTCTATATAGTATATATCAAGATTTTATAAAAATTTAGTTGGTAAAATCTTATAAAAAATTTTGTTAATATATTTCTAAAAATAAAATGTCAAATATGGTTCAATTCGGACTATTTAACATTTACTTACTTTGTGGCGGTCATATACCACACCCCATACGCCAACTAGACGTATTTTTCACAAATGTGGACTCTCCGGTCTATGAAAAACCAACTCTATTAAAGTAACTGGGGGGCTATATATATTAATGCATCAAGGTTTATCATACAATCCGCCACATAATACCATACATATACTAGATACTATCTTATTAGCTTCTTATCTGCTATATATAAACCTTTTTTGATAGTTTATCATACAGTTTACCTACATTTTTATAGATTAAGTATCATATAACATACTAATATAGCGTTTCATCAATGACTATAGACTTTAGATTTCACTTATTTTAGAAAGCAACGCCAAATAGTATTACTATCAATTTATCAATTAACCGCTTTTTATTTCTATATACTGTAGCATTATCACAATATAAACAATCACTAATATCATCTATTTTCATATTATCAAAGTAAAATAAGGATATAATCTTATAATACTTATCATCTTTAATTGTCTGTAAAGCCTTTTCTATACGCTTTATCAGTAGTTTATCATTATCAATATCTTTTTGTATCTTTCTTGTTATTGCTTTTCTTTTATCTTCTATTGTTAAAACCAAGCCATTAGTATTAATTTTATGGACTGCTGGACAAGTTTCAAAGTTTTCTTTATTTAGATTAATAATATCAATTTCACGTGAATTAATATTCTGTTTTAAATGAGGATACATATATAAATATTTTTCTACTTTTTTACGATAATATTTTATGTCATATGTTTTATTAATAGAAATATCCTTCTCACTTCGCAATAAATCAATATATTCCTTGATACAAATATTTACATATTCTTTTATTGATTTCTTATCATCTACAGATAAAGCCATATTAAACCGCCTTTCAATCTATAGACTATTTAGCTATAGATATGTTATTATGTTTTTATTGGCTGTTCTTTTTGTTGTAAGCGTATTATTCTATAGAACTGGTATTCATATTCATAATATCCTTCTTCAAAAATATAATAGCCGTTGATTAGCGAGTCTTTATCAAGATAATAACCTTTTTTTATTTTTGGCTCATTTCTCCAAGTTTTATGATGAATGATAGCCGTTGTTTGCTGGGGCTTTTGCAAATTTTTGCTAGAGTTCCAGCGTTTTTTATATATATGTGGCTGTGTAAAAAAAGCATTTCTTTTCTTCTTTACAAGATAGTTTGCTAAACGTTGGCAATCTTCTATAGTACCGCCAAATACTCTAGCTTTTACCCAACCATTGAGCCATAAACTTTTTATATCTGATAACTTTATACGTATATTATCTACATGAATAATAATATGATGATGTATTCTCTGTTTTTTAGTTAGACATTCAGTTATAGATATATATTTTACTTCCGCACCTAATTTTTTATAAAAGCGTTGTAGGCGTTGTCTAAAGTTTGCTAACTCTTTTTTTGCTTCTGCTGGTGTAGGTTCATTCTTATATGTTAAAGTACAATATAAATCTTCCGCCGTAAAATTTTCCAATAATAACAATCTTAAATTATTGATAGCATTTTTATTATTTAATTCACTCTGAACTAATGTTGTAACATTTTGGCGGTTGTTCCTTATCTTATTCTTTACTGGTAATCTTTGAGTTTTAGTAACTTCTACAATATTACCTTGCTGTATACTTACTATCTTTTGTTTATATGCCATGTTCTACACCTCTATTCATAAAATATTTATCTATGATTATTAAGTTAATACCTTTATCAAGCCATAAAAGGGCAATAAGCCCTTTATTTTTAACCTTATATAACTATTATGTACTGATGATAAAAACTAAGCCCCAAAATAGGGGCTTATCTATATCTTTCTTTTATGTTAAAATATAAATACGATTTTATTTGTATAAGCTTCTTGCTTCATTGCAAGAGGCTATTTTTTTACCAGCTATTACGCCTAAATTATAAGTATTTTGTGATAGTTCATCATATAATAAATAAAATGATTTTGTACGTGTAAAAACTGTTGTTGTTTTATCATCATCATTTTTCAATAAACTTAATAAGATATCTTCAATCATTCGTAAATTAAGTACAATATCCATTAAATCGCTGTAATCTTTTTCACGTATTACATAACTTTTATTACTATCTTTTACAAGTTTTAATTTAACCATGTTGCTTAACCTCGTTTATTTCTTCTTGAAGTTCCTTTATTGTTATTAAATGGTCTACTATCCAATTATGAAGATAATTAAAAGTTGCACTATTTACTTTTTGATAGATAATTATATTTTGCTGTTTATCTTTTTGAGCATTAATTTTCATCAATGGATTATCTTTCTTATCTAATCTAGATATAATCAATTTAGTGGTTATATTAGTTTTTATATCTTTGGTCGATATATAGAATGTATCCTCTGTTATATCCTTATGACGTTGTTTAATTAAATTCATATCTTTTAAACCCTTTCTAAACTACAGAAATTATCTGTAGCTTTTTTATTTTCCGCCAAAAAGCTTTAATTCTTTACATATTGACGTTCTTGCTCTTGCAAAAACTTTTCAAAATCTGCCAACTTCACTAACTTTAATTGCCAACCTAAATCACGAAAAGATTTCTTATATTTCGGTATTTGCTTCATAGTTTTTAATAACCGCCAAATAGTCGTCCTACTCATTGAATACATATCTACTAAATGTTTTGGCTGTACATATAACGCCCCTGTAGCATCTGTTTTTGTCTGTAGTAAACTTCTACCCATTGCCAAGCTCCTTTCTAAGCTATTTTATTTTTCTTAAAAAAATCCTAAGTCCATACTAATAAAATGAACTTATACAAGCATTGTTTAACGGTGGTTAGTATTCTTATTTGCATTTTATTAATTAGCCTGTACTTATACCGCTTATATTTTGGCGATATTAATCTTTTATTAGTTCTTTTGGTTTAACTTCTAAAGCTTTTGCTATTTTGCCTAATGTCTTAGTGGTAAGCGTATAATTTCCGTTAACTACTTTTGTTATCAATGCCGAACTAACACCAGCTTTTTTTGTTAAATCTGCTAAGCTATAGCATTTTTCAGCCAATATTAAATCTAGTTTTCTTCTGTCCAATTTAAGCATTTTTACACCTCTCTAAAAAATTCAATACTAAAATATTTAAACATAAAAATCTTTTTCTAAATTTAATATATATTAAAAAAACATAAAAATCAATATCTAAAATCAAAATTTTTTATTGACTAAATTAAAAATGAATTTTAGAATAAGAATGAAAGGACGTGAAACAATGAGCTTTCAAGAAAATTTAAGATATTATAGAGAGAAAGCGGGTTATAAACAATCTAAAGATTTTGCTAAGGTTCTAGATATCCCTTATCCAACATATGTAGGCTATGAAAGTCAAGGACGTGAGCCAAAGTACGAAACACTATGCAAAATAGCTGACTTGCTTAAAGTATCTACTGATGATTTACTAGGTCGAACAACTAATATAATAGGAAACAACGAAGATGAGCGACTAAAAAAAACTATACAAGAATTAATATATCCTTGTATATCTATTGCTGATATTTCTATTGATGATATAACTGAAAATAATATAAAATTTACAATTATGTTTCCAAGTAAAACAACAGCTACTGCCTCAATAAGTAAAGATAAAATTATTAATACAATAAACAAATTAAATCAAAAATATTTCTATAAAAAACAAAAATATTTTCAAAATTATATTACTGATACTGTTGTATCTACAATATCAAATAATCTAAAAGATAAATTAAATAATATGTTAGACAAAGTAAAAAACGATAAGAATAGTCCTTTTACTAAAGAACAACGTACCGAATTTATGGAATATATAAAAGAACAAATAAAATCACTAGATAATAATCAAACATTATTTAATGAAAATTATTTTGATAAATAGATACATTGGGCAAGTACCTATTTATTTAAAATAATTGATTGCTTTGCTCAGGCAATTAATTATTAAAGTATGTATTTGATTTTATGAATACCTGTACCAGCAAATAAAAAAACCGCCACCAATTAAAGGTATTGGGGCGATATTTTGAGTTTGAATTATTGATTATAGTATTCACATTGTAAAGGTCATAATATAACCACAGATATAATTATAAGCATCAGCATAAGAAAATGACTTAAAACGGCTCTTATTTTGTCATAATTTGAGAAAGTAACAGCAGTTTATTAAGTTTACCCTTTTTGATGATGATAAAACCACAAACCTAATCTAATTAAATTAAAACCGCCACAAGATTTATACTCATGGCGGTATTCATGCAAAATATTTTATTGTAGCATTTCATCAGCGTGAATGAAGTCTAACGTCTGCAATTTTGCAAGGGCTAAATTCAAATGACCTCGTAAAAACCTAGGTTATCTATTAACCGATTACAAGAGTTTTTTACCTACTTAAGTAAGATTTACAAACTATATTTTTAAATTGCTTATACTGGCGGTTAAATTATTGAATTGAGGTGGATTATATGGAAAATATCACAAATAAACCTGTAATAGATACTAAGGTTAAAATTATTACAAGTAAAAATAGTCCTGAACTGGCTAAAAAAATGAAAGATTTATCTGCTTATTTTTTAGAAGTAAACGACCAATTATATAAGGACTTAGCAAATAAATGAATACAGAAAAACAAATTATAAATATCTTACTTGATGATGTAATAGGTTTTCATCAGCAACTAACTAATAAGTATAGAATGGAAAGCGGTATCCATGATATGAATTTACTTCAATCAGCAATTAATGCACCGTTTCAAAGTTTTGCAGGTCAAGACTTATATCCAACAGTATTTGATAAAGCTTCTAGGCTTTGTTATGGTTTGACTAAAAATCACCCATTCAATGACGGCAATAAAAGAACTGCTATCCATAGTATGCTAATTTATTTAGGTCTAAATGATATATTTTTAGATTATAAAAGTATTGAGCTAGAAAATATTATTATCGATATTGCTTCTAGCAAAATGTCTTGTGAAGAACTTACACACTGGCTACAGAGTCATGTAAAAGAATTTTAATAAAGCAGAAAGTATACACCTTATAATAATCAGTATTTAGCTTTTTCATCTGTTTTTATGTATATGTAGATAAAATCATACATGATATATTTTTAAAATTGTTTAAAACGTATATCCTTTGATGAAATATTTCAAGATGTTTAATATATTTCTTATGCCTATAAAAATAAAAAACCTTCCAAAATGAATTTATACAAGCATTGTTTAATGGTGGTTAATCTGAAGTAAATTCAAATTGAAAGGCGGTATCATTATTATGTGGATAGAACAAGTTAAAAACTCAAAGGGTATACGTTTTAAATACACTGAAAGATTTTTAAACCCTATCAATAAAAAAATGGTTAAAATATCTGTTACTTTAAACAGCAATACCAAACGAGTTCAAAAAATAGCTATGGAAATGCTTCAAGAAAAATTTAATAATAAGTATATCGACGCTGAAAAGCAATTAGCACAAAAAATTCAACATCTAACTTTTTATAATGTCGCTGATGAATGGCTTGAGTATACTCGACCAACTGTAAAATTAACTACTCATATAAACCATGTAAATTATGTTAATCGAATAAAAAAAGCCATTCCAGCAGATTTATTTTTCTTGAATTTCTCTCCAGCTATGGCAGAAAATATCTATCACCAATTATACTATGTTGAAAATTTATCTTATGGTTATTGTAAATCTATTCTAATTACTATAAAGTCTATTATGCGTTATGCCAAAAAAGCCAACTATTATTATGATATATCAAACTTTGAAGAAATCACCGGCAAACGCCGACCAATGACATCGGCTGAGCTTGATAAAACCTTTAATAAATTTTTAGATAAAAACGAATTGAATTCATGTCTAAAACAACTAAAGGAACTAAATCCACGTATAGCCCTAGCTATGGAATTTATTGCTTTAACTGGTTTACGTTGTGGCGAGTTGTTGGCTTTACGTGTAAAAGACTATTACAGAGATAAAAATTACATCAACGTCAACGGTACTATTATAACAAAATCCGCCAATGATGAAAACAAACGTGGTACACCCAAAAATATATATTCTTATCGTGATGTTTATTTAAACGAACGAGCAAAACAAATACTAGATAAATTTATTCTACAAAATAAACAATCAGCCTTATGGGATTATAAAACTTACAAAGATAAAGGCTATATTTTCACTACTAAAACGGGCTATCCTTACGACCTAAGCTATATAAATAGATTGCTTAGAAAGATTGATATACCTAATAAACATATATCATCACATATATTCAGACATACACATATAAGCTTACTAGCGGAACTTGATACACCACTAAAGGCAATTATGCAACGTGTCGGGCATCATAATCCTAATACTACATTACAGATATATACCCATGTTACTGAAACAATGAAAATTGAATTGCAAAATAAACTAAAAGCACTAAATTTTTAACAGTGATAAAATTTTTTGGCGGTCATACTTCAACTAACAAATATTTATTGATATTTTAGTCCTCAAAATTTTGGACTAATAATTTTTATAAAAAATTAACTATCATTTCATCAGCGTGAGTGAACTAAATAACCCGCTAAAAAAAAGGGGCAAAAAAGGGGCAACTTGCCCCTAAAATACGAAAAAAGGAGAAACATTTCAACATCTACAAAGAACCTCTAAAGTCTTATATTTAAAGGCTTTGTAATATATTGAAACATTTCTCCTTATAATAGTTAAAATTGGTGCGGAAGACAGGACTTGAACCTGCACGCCGAAAGACACTAGATCCTAAGTCTAGCGCGTCTGCCAATTCCGCCACTTCCGCATCTGGCACTCGCGTTGAATGCGAGATTTATTATATCACTATAAAATATTTTTTGTCAACACTTTTTTATAAATTTTTATGATTTAAATATTTTTTCTTCTAAACCTATTTTTCTTAATAAACTATCCATATTATCCACACCTACAGTTCTGCCTGCAACTAAAGGAATTTTTGCACAAACTTTTGCATCATCTAAAGCATCATGATGTTTAAATTGTATCTGAAAAAATTCTCCCAATGTATTCAATTTATGATTTGGTAACTGTGGCCATACTTTTCTAGCAATTTGAACAGTACATGCTGTTTTAAACTGTGGTTTAGCTAAATTATATTTCCAAATACAACTGCGCAATACGCCCATATCAAAAAAAGCATTATGTGCTATAACTATTCGATTATCTAAATACATACGTAAATCTTTCCATATATCTGCAAAAGTAGGTGCATTTTCTACCATTTGCGGAGTAATTCCATGTATTTTTATATTACCTTCTTCAAAAAACATTTCTGGCGGTCTTATAAGTGAATTATAACTATCCACCATTCTACCGTTTTCAATAACAACTACAGCTACACTACAAGCACTATCCCGATTTTTATTAGCTGTCTCAAAATCTATACTTGTAAAATTCATTAAACTCATTTTATACCTCTAAAAAAATTCTATTCAAATATAAAAGCATTATAACAAAAAATTTTTCTAAAAAAAATAGATTGATTCTAGTTCAACATATCTTTACCCTAAAATCAATCTATTTAAATTTATCATTTATTACGTTTTTCTATTAAATATTCATCAATAGCTTTAGCAGCTTTTTTACCTGCACCCATAGCCAAAATAACAGTTGCAGCTCCTGTTACAATATCGCCACCAGCAAAAACACCTTCTTTAGTAGTTTTTCCTGTTTCTTCATCAGCTACGATATTACCTCTCTTATTTGTCTGCATATCTGGAGTAGTTGATTGTATCAATGGATTTGGCCCTTGACCAATAGCGATAACCACAGTATCCACATTAATATCAAATTCTGAATTAAGTATTTCCACAGGGCGTCTACGACCTGAAGCATCAGGTTCGCCTAATTCCATTTTTATACAACGAATAGCTTTTACATATCCTTTTTCATCACCTAAGATAGCTACTGGGTTATTCAATAATTTAAATTCTATACCTTCTTGTTTGGCATGTTCTACTTCTTCACATCTTGCCGGTAATTCTTTTTCACTTCTGCGATAAACAATATATACTTTTTCTGCTCCCAAACGCAAAGCAGTTCGAGCAGAATCCATAGCTACATTACCGCCACCTACTACAGCCACTTTTTTCCCTACATTAATAGGCGTAGCATATTCTGGAAAACGATATGCTTTCATTAAATTGCATCTCGTCAAAAATTCATTTGAAGAATATACCCCATTTAAATTTTCACCAGGAATATTCATAAAATGAGGTAACCCTGCTCCTGTAGCAATAAATACAGCATCAAAATTAAATTCTTGCATAAGCTCATCAACTGTGAATAATTTACCTACTACAGAATTCACTTCTATTTTTACACCCATCTTACGCAAATTATCAATTTCTGGTTTTACAACCTTATCTTTTGGTAAACGAAATTCTGGAATACCATAAGATAATACTCCACCTGCTGTATGTAAAGCTTCAAAAATTGTTACTTGATAGCCTTTTTTCGCTAAATCACCTGCACAAGCTAATCCTGCTGGTCCCAAACCAATAATAGCGACTTTTTGAGCATCATCTTTTACTGTTTTTTCTATTTTTTCTTCACAATTTTGCATGCAATAATCAGCTACAAATCTTTCCAAACGACCAATACCCACAGGTTCGCCTTTTATTCCCATTACACAATATTTTTCACATTGATTTTCTTGAGGACAAACGCGTCCACAAATAGCAGGCAAACTACTAGCTTCTTTGATTTTTGCATTTGCTCCTTCAAAATCGCCTTCCTTTATTTTAGCAATAAAAGCTGGTATATCGATATCTACAGGACAACCTTTTCTACAATGTGGCACTTTACAATGAAGGCAACGATTAGCTTCTGCTAAGGCTAATTCTTCTGTATATCCTAAAGCCACTTCATCAAAATTATTTCTGCGAACATTAGCATCTTGTTCTGGCATTTCATGTTTTTGCATTACTAAAGGCATATTATTTTTCCTCCATTTCTTCAACCTTTTTAGCTAAACGACAAATATGGTCTTTTTCAATTTCCTCTTTAGGTCTATACATGCGTTGTCTTTCCATCAAATTCGCAAAATCTACTAAATGTCCATCAAATTCTGGCCCATCTACACAAGCAAATTTTGTTTCATCACCAACTTGTACACGGCAACCACCACACATTCCTGTACCATCTACCATAATAGGATTTAGGCTAACAATCGTTTTAATATTATATGGTCTAGTTGTATCAGCTACAGTTTTCATCATAATAACAGGTCCAATAGCTACTACTTCAGCAATATCAATTCCTTTATCAATTAATTGCTGTAGTGCTGTCGTTACAAATCCTTTTATACCATAAGAGCCATCATCTGTAGTAACAATAACTTCATCAGATATTTTTTCCATTTCATCTTTCAAAATCAAAATATCTTTATTTTTTGCCCCCATAATTGTTATCACATGATTGCCCACTTGTTTCATCTTTCTAGCAATAGGATAAATTGGAGCAACACCTATTCCACCACCTATGCAAACTACAGTTCCCATATCAGGTCTAATATCTGTTTTTTTACCCAAAGGGCCAACTAAGTCTAAAATACTATCGCCTGCATTTAATGATGCTAATACAGTGGTTGACGCACCTATTACCATAAAAATAATATCTATAGTTCCTTTTTCTCTATCAAAATCAGCAATAGTTAATGGCACTCGCTCTCCATATTCATTAACTCTTAACACCACAAATTGACCAGGCTCTGCTTTTCTCGCTATTAAAGGAGCTTCTAAAGTAAATTGTAAAATATTTTCATGTAAAACTTTCTTATTTAAAATCTTAAACATAACACTTTCCTCATTTCCCAAATTCAATATCATAATAAAAATTTATCATACTATAAAAAATTTTAAGTTTTTACTTAATTTTCAGTTTTTATATGACTATTATAGAATTCAATTGTAAATAAAAAAAGCTGTGAAAAAAATTTATTTCACAGCTTTTAGATTTATTATTTAGCGAAAACACCTTCTAAGTATGGCATTATTTTTGCTTTTATTGGCATTAAATAAACATTATGATTATGTTTGCGAGCAAAATCTATCACTTTACGAGCAAATTCTATATTCCATTCTAATGTCGGTTCAAAGTCCTTTGGAAAAATAACATTGTTTTTATTTCTCCAATAGCTTACAGAGCGTTCGGATAAAACTGGAGAAACTCCCCAATAAATATCTAAACCATCTAAAAGGTCTGCATACATTTCTAAATAACGCATATCAAAAAATGGTTGTGTAAAAAATCCTTTTGCTCCAGCTAATTGCTTACGACGAATGCGATATTCTTCTTCTTTCATACTACTGCGATATTGGTCAATTCCCGCATATACTGTAATTTCTGGCATTTCTTCACTAAATTTTTTAATAATATCTGTACTTATTGTTGGATATACTTGATAAAGCATACTTTGTGGTGGGTCACCTTCTATAACAAGAACTTTTTTTATATTATATTCTCTCAATTTATCTTTTATCGGTAACTCTTTTGTAAAATCAAAATCCATCGCTCTTAGATGTGGTACTACATCATCGAAATAAGCTTTTGCAATATTTGCTCCGTCCCAACTTCTAGTATCACAACTCAACAAATCTGGAATATTAATGAAATCAACATCGCTTAATTTTTCTTTTATTGTTTTTACTTCTTCTTTTAATACTTCAATATCTCTTGGTACTAATTCAACTGAAATTCTTGTCATAAAATCACTTCCTAGATTAACATCATTACATTATAGTTTATTATTATAACACAAATTTATTCATTTCAACGATAAAATCATACATTTTATAATAAAAAATCGTCAGCTTTTTACACTGACGATTTTAATTCATATTTTCAATTATCCTGCATACACTAAACTCAATTATTGTTATTTTTATTATATAAAGTATTGATATAATCAATGAAAATCTTTATATATTTATATTTTGGATTTGTTTTTTTATACAATAGATGGCATTTTAAAGTAAAATCTGGTTCTATATCATAATAACCATCAAAAAAGCCCATAGCATTTAACAAGCGTTTTGGCAATACAGCCCCCACCTGATTTTGTTGACAATAATGCATAATCGCATATGGAGTAGCAAACCAAGCTTCTACTTGAGGATGACAACCTAATTTACTAAAATAATTCTTTATAGTAGAATTCATTAAATAATATGGAGAATACTGTACCATTGGATATTGAGCGATTTCTTCTACATTGATGATATTACCTAAATGCTCAATATTTGGCGCATAATAAACCATTTCTTCATCACAGAAAAATATATTTTCATATTCATCATCTTGTAAATCCTTTAAGGAAAATGATGATACTATATCTAATTTATCTGCTTCTAACTGATTTATCAATTCTTTTGCTTCTAAATTATAAACATTAATCTTTATATTAGTGTTGTATTTTTTAAAATAAATTAAGTGCTGATTGATAAATACATCGCCTAAAGACATCAACGCACCTACAGATAAAGAAACTTCTTCTCCTGCTAATTTTTTCATTTCACTTAAAGATTGTTTTAATTCCGATACGATTTTTTCCGCTTTAGCTAAGAAGATTTGACCTTCTTTAGTAAGTTCTATTGTATTTTCTCCGTGAACAACTAATTGAGTACCAACTATTTCTTCCAATTTTTTCATTTGAAAACTAAATGCCGAACGAGTAACATTTGCTTCTCTAGCTGCCGTTGCTATATCTTTTACTTTGCTATAAATAATAAAATTTTCTAATTGTTGAATGCTTGGTAATTCTATCATGCAAATCCCTTTCTATTATTAATGGCGTAATAACTTAATCTTTTATTAGTATATCACAATCAGAGTACACTCACTACTGCAAAATATTTTTTCTCATTCTTGATAAAAAATAATCTATTACTTATCTTACAACTTTCGTGAAAAACCAATACATATATTATATATCAAAATATTTTAGAACTCAAAAAGTTTTCTTATGCTTTAAGGCTTCGAGCATATCTATTGCTTCTTTTATCATCTCTTTTGTGATATTATATGGAGCAAAACTTAAATATTTATCTTGTAAAATTAAATCAATTATTTGTTTTACATCTTTTATCCCTACATCTATTAAAGAAGTAGGTAAATCTAGTTTCTGATTAAAATCATATACTTTCTTTGCCTGTATTAATTGCTTATCTACAAGTAATAATAATAATACACCTAAGCTGACAATCTCACCATGCATATGATTTTTACAATCTGGTATTTTCACACTAGCTAAATAAAGTGAATGAGCCAAACTGCTATTGTAATTTAAATTTACTAAAACAGAAACTAATCCTGTATTTACAATAATCGTCAATACAGTCTGGATAAATTCATCAGATACGATATTTTTTTGAGCAGCATCTACTGCCTTTACTCCATATTTTAGTAATCTTTCTGAGCAATCTTTTGCTATCTGTACCCCTAAATTATTTGTGTGATTTAAAACTCTACCTCTCGTATTAAAACAAACTTCATATTGTTTAGATAAAGCATCACCAATGCCAGCACGCAGATATTTTATAGGTGCATTACTTATGATTTTTGTATCTATAAAACAATGAATAGCTGGTTTTTGTGCATCATAAAATTCTACTTTATCTTTGCCATATAAAATACATAAAGCTGTAACAGGAGCACAATTTGATGCTATTGTCGGAAATGTAAATACAGGCTTTTTCAGCATATCTGCTAAAGCTTTACATGTATCCATACTTTTACCACCGCCAACAGCAAATATCATATCTGCCATTTGCACTGTTTTCATATTTTTTAATCGCTCAATATTTTCTCGTGTAGCATTACCTCCATACCAAATAAAATCCAATAATTTTATATCTGTCCCTTTCATCGCAATAAGCAATTTATCTTTTACTTTACTTAAACTAATTTCACCGCCAATTACAATTGCCGTTTTGCCATAATTACTGCAGATTTGAGGTACTCTCTTATATACATCTTCACCAATACTATAACTTGTTGACGTACTCCCCATAGCTAAAGCTAGGGGATTCTGGGATACTGACGAACCTTG
>ERZ791833.48-NODE-48-length-68346-cov-41.8597_pt1 | contig 68346 bp, 64 predicted proteins | sample MGYA00510294_ERZ791833 | MGnify/ENA primary metagenome ERZ791833 (study PRJEB30046, sample SAMN00715270) | human gut metagenome | study: EMG produced TPA metagenomics assembly of the A metagenome-wide association study of gut microbiota in type 2...
AATCATCGAAAGAGTTAGGAAAAAAGCTCAATTCGTGCCGAGTTTCAGATTTTATTTGTATCTTTGCCATACTTAAAGAAGTTTTCTGCAAAGATACAAATCTTTTGCGGAAAGACAAAGCCCGAGCTTGTGAAAGTTTGGGCTTTGTTGTAAATAAAAACGTTTTTTTTCAATTCCGTATCTGGGAAAAGGAGAAAAACGAAAAGGGTGCGCCATAGACTTATGACACACCCCATGCTTTTTTGTTTTTATAATTTGATTGTAGCTTGTTGTAAGTCTATGGATTCGGCACGGAGCGTGCCGTGACCTCGCAAGACGATGATGCACTTGCCAAAGAATGCCTTTCTCTTTGGATCGGTGAAACGCTCCAGGGAGGTTTGATTGCCATTATCCGTGCCAAGAATCTCGGCGGTAGAAGAGAAATAGATCTCGTTCTCGGCATTCGGACAGAGATTGCCATCCTTATCTACTACATTTACTTCTACGAAGGTTGTAGGGATTGATGGGGATTGCAAATCCGCAGGAACGGCTAGCGGGGTTTGGGCAGCGGACGCAAGGGTGTTCTGATAGGTCTTCTTCAAGACGAGGTGATGAGGAGGACCGGCTGTCTTGATGGTCTGGGATGAAATCTTCCTGCCCTGCTTTCTCGCTACAACCTTTACTTCACCCGGCTCAAAAGTTACTCGCCACATTACGTGGTACTCGGTGCTGCGATCAAAGGCGCCTTCTTTTCCCTCCCCATGCATCTTCTTCTTCCTGATGCCCTGGCTCTTGCCATTGATGAACAGCTCTACCTCATCTGCCTGATTGTAATAGCACCACATATCTATCTGCTGACCCGGAAGCCAGTTCCAGTGAGGGAAAAGATGGAGAACAGACTTCTTCGTCCACTCACTCTGATACATATAATAACTGTCCTTAGGAAGACCAGCCAGGTCGATGATGCCAAAATAACTGCTGCGTGCCAGATAAGCATACGGAGTCGGTTCGCCGATATAGTCGAAACCTGTCCAGATAAACTGACCACCCACAAAGTCATTGTGCTTCACCACATCCCAGGTCTCCTCGTGCGTACTGCTCCAAGAAGCATGCATATTGTCGTATGCCGAACACTTGAAGGAAGGATCGGTATATGGCAGCCACCACTCAACCGGAGCCGTATAGATGCTGTCGCTCGGCATCCGGTAATAGCCACGCGTCTGGAGAGCCGAAACACTCTCGGAGAAGATGAACGGCTTGTCCGGGAAGTTCCCGGGAACATCCTTCGCCCACTGATGATGATAATTGAATCCGATGACATCGATGGCACCGCTCTTGAAGAGATGATTCTTAGGATCAGGCTCGTTGCATCCGGCAGTTACCGGACGGGCGCCCCACGGATCATACTTCTTCACGATATCAGCCAGATGACGGGTGAGAAGAGAGTTTACGCTGAGTTCATCGCCATGCGACAAGGTAGAGGCATCATGCCCCGCATTCAGGATGAGATTCGCCTGCTCCAGACTCAGGGTATCGGCAGCGGCATCCGACCACTGTTCGAGCACCTCGTTGCCGATGCTCCACATGATGATGCAAGGATGATTCCTGTCGCGCTTCACCAGATCAGAGAGATCACGCTGGTGCCATTCATCGAAGAAGCGGGCATAATCGCCATTCGATTTCTTGCGGCGTCACATATCAAAACTCTCGTCCATCACCATGATTCCCATGGAATCACACATATTCAGGAGTTCGGGAGCCGGAGGATTATGACTGCTTCGGATGGCATTCACACCCATATCCCTGAGAATGGTGAGCTTGCGATGAAGCGCATCCTCGTTGAGGGCGGCACCGAGACATCCGAAATCGTGATGCTCGCACACGCCATTGATCTTCATATTCTCGCCATTGAGAAAGAAACCCTTCCGGGCATCAAACCTCACATCGCGGAATGCGGTCTGCGTAGTGGCGGTATCCACCACCTTGCCATTCACCACCAGTTCGCTCTTCACGGTATAGAGATAGCCCTTGCCTACAGACCAGAGATGAGGTTTCCTTACCTTGAGCTGCTGGCTCTGGCTGCCCTGGCTCCTTGCCACCACCTTGCCAGCCGCATCGTAGATAGTATTGCGGATGGATAGTTTCATCCTGCTGCCTTTGGCTAGGAAATCCACCTTCACCCTGACATCACCCTTCGGCGTAGTAGCCACATACTGCCCCCACTGCGGGATGTATGCCTCCTTCAGGGTCTTGGTAAGCCAGACGTGGCGGTAGATGCCGCAGCCCGAATACCAGCGGCTGTTGGGCTGGTCGCTGTTATCCACCTTCACGGCTATGACGTTATCACCCTTCTTATATATATTAAGGTGTAAGATCGTACTCGAAGGTACTGTAGCCATAGGGACGGGTGCCGAGCTTGTGACCGTTGATATAGACGGTGGAGTTCATATACACGCCATCGAAGGTGATGGTGAAGCGGTCGTACTTCTCGTCTGGCGAAAGAGAGAAGTGCTTGCGATACCATCCGATGCCGCCTGGAAGAGCACCACCGCTGGCTCCAGAAGGATTCGATGGAGAGAAATCGCCCTCTATCGCCCAGTCGTGAGGGAGATTCAGGCGGCGCCAATGCCCGTCGGAATACTCCGAATTCTGCATACCGGCACTATCAGCCAAAACGAAAAGCCAGCCTTTATCAAAAGACTGATGTTCGCGGGCGTTCAACGGATGAGCGAAAAGCCCACTCATCAAAGCTATGCCCAATAATGTTTTCCTGTTCATTCCTATCAATATAAAAAATCCCACAGATAGCACAGATTCATCTTTTCTGAGAATATAAAAAATCTGTGAAATCTGTGTAAATCTGTGCTATCTGTGGGAGATTAGACTATTTCAATTTTACAGTAATTGCCTGGCCGGAATACTTCACAACCTTGCCCTTAGGCGACTTGGCGAGATTCACACCCTGCTGCTTCTTCTGATCTACCAGGATAATGTTGAAGCGGCGCTTCTGGAGCATGCCGTCGAAACTACCCTTGCGGGCACCGATGCTAACCTGCTTCAGGGCATCATCATACTTGAAATCTATCACAGCATACTTGCCCTTCTCGTAGTTATAGTTCGTACCCTCATCCTCGTATAAGGTATAAGAGCCATCCTTGCCGGCATAGACATAGAGGTCGATAAGCTCTGGCTTCTTCTCATCACTCCACTGCATCTCAGGACCTATCGGAAGGATGGCACCCTCTGGGATGAAGACAGGAATCTTATCGTATGGCGCATCAGCCACGATGGTCTGACCGCCCGCATGATATGCTCCGGTATAGAAATCATACCAGCCCTTCTGCTTAGGCAGATAGACTTCGCGAGAATACTTCTGATACTCGCCTACCGGACAAGCCATCAGGGCAGGACCGAACATCCACTGGTCCTTGATATCCAGCACCTTCTCATCGCCATTGAAATCCATCACCAGTCCACGCATCATGGTGTAATCCTTGAGATGCACCATTCCCGCCATACTGTAGAGGTAAGGCATCAGGCGATAGCGGAGCTTGTCGTAGGCTACGATGGTCTTGTAGGCAGGATGATCGGCAGGAGCGATGTTCCACACCTCACGCAATGGCCACTGGCTGTGGGCACGATAGAGCGGAACGAAACAGCCGAACTGGTTCCAGCGAGCCTGCAACTCTCTCCATTCCTTGAGATCGGCATTCTCGGTACCATTTCTGTCAAACTCCTGCTGGGCTGCCACATAGCGGTTTTCTACACAGAAGCCACCCTGATCCATTCCCCAGAAAGGAAGACCAGCCATGGAATAGTTCAATCCGGCAGTCATCTGCGCACGCATATCTTCCCAGCGGGTAGCGATGTCGCCCGACCAGGTAGCCGTGCTGTAGCGCTGTTCGCCTGCAAAGCCCGAACGGGTGAGGAGGAAGACACGCTGGTTAGGGTTCACGCTGCGCTGACCATTGTAGATGGCGTCGGCATTCACGATGCTGTAGGCATTGAAATACTCGGTAGCCGTACCCAGGGCGGTAGGACCTGAGAGCGCCTTGCGGTACCACATCGGTGTACAGTCTCGCACATTCGGCTCAGAAGCATCCATCCACCAGGCATCGATACCGAACTTATACTTGGTATAGAGATTCTCATCCATCTGTCGCCAGAACATCTTTCTGGCTCCGGCATCGTAGGCATCATAGAAGGAGCCGCGGAAACCGAGCCAGTCGTGGATATCATCCTTGATAGCCTGGTGATACATCCAGCCCTTGGCATCCAGTTCCTTGTAATTCTTCACGGTATCATAAAACTTCGGCCAGACCGAAATCATGAATCTTCCATGCAGGGCGTGCACGCTGTCGAGCATCGCCTGAGGGTTCGGATAACGTGCCGCCTCAAGCTCGTGGCTTCCCCATGAATCCAGCTTCCAGTAGTTCCAGTCCTGTACGATGTTATCCACCGGAATTTTCAGGTCACGGAACTTCTTCATGTTCTCCTCGATATCCTTGCTGCTCTGATAGCGCTCGCGGCTCTGCCAGAATCCGAGCACCCACTTAGGATATACCGGTGCCTTGCCGGTAAGGGTGCGATAGCCCGAGATTACCTCGTCCATATCCTTTCCGGCGATGAAGTAGTAATCCATATCCGGCGACATCTCGCTCCAGATGCTCAGCTGGTTCTTCTCTGCCTCAGAACGTGGGGCTGCCACACGGAGACCGCAATAGGAAACATCGCCATCCGGCTGCCATTCGATGCGGATTGGGGTTTTCTTACCCTTCTGTACGGCAGCCTCAAACTTATAGGAATTCGGATTCCAGACGGTACGCCAGCGCTCAGGCACCACCAGCTTGCCGTCGATATAGACCTTCATATAGCCGGCATAGTAGAGGATAAACTGATAGAAGCTGCTGGTTGGCGCCTCTACATATCCCTCGTAAACCACCTTGGAGCCATTCAGCGCAAAGCCCTTAGGCAGGTTCTGGATACCACCCTTATCAGTCTGGTTGCAGGTTTCTGAAGTTTCAGGCATGGCATATTCAAAGTAGATGCTGTCCTCGCCACGTACAATCTTCTGCCCGTTCTTATCCACGTAGGTACCGGTGAGCTGTCCTTCCTTTCCGGCGAATCGAAGAGGGCACGCCACGACCATCCGTGCTTCTGAGCATCGGGTACCTTGGCGATATCCACACCGATTTCACGGTCGGGCACGGTGAAAGGCTTGAAAGTCTTTCCGCCCTGCGCCACCTCTTTCAACAGTACCTGATCCTTGAGATCATAGAAGATGATCTGTCCGGTAGCCTCGTTCAGCACGGCACGCATGGCAGCGGTGGTGATGATGAGGTCATCGCCCTGCTCCTCCACCTTGTAATTTGCCTTGCCCTTCTGAGGCACGATGATGAGACTCTGCTTGTTGCGGAAGCTCTGCTCGGCAGTAGCCTGCACACGGATGATGCGGTCGTTGACCACCTGGAGGCGGATTTGCGACGGACCATAGTTCTGATGCTGTTTCAACTGTACGGTAAGATAATTACCATTCTGGACAAAATCAGCTGCCTGGACACCCATAGTGCCCAGAATCCATGCAGCCGAAACTAATAATGCCTTTGTTGGTTTCATTTAGTTTGTTTTTTTAGAGTTTATAAAATTGTTATAATAGTCTATTTCTTCACGAGATTCTTTTCCGAACTTTCACGTATCTTGAGAATCATCGGCACCACCTCCTTGTAGATTTTCTCATCGCCATTGATGCTCTTCATCAGAAGCTGGCAGGCTTTGGTGCCCTGCACGTGTGCCTGGTCCATGATGGCGGAGAGGCGAGGGGTTACGAAGGCGGCAGTATCTCCATCGGTGAATCCGATGATAGCCACATCTTCCGGAATGCGCAGACCTTTCGACTTGATGGCATCGAAGGCTGCATAGGTAATGATATCATTGAAGGCGAGGATGGCATCAGGCGGATTCTCACCTTCCAGGAGTCGGAGTGTGGCATTGCGCGCTACGTCGAAATCTATCTTGTCGCATACCACCAGGTCGCGGTCGATGGGGATGCCGTTCTCGCGGAGCGCTTCGAGATAACCGTGCTTGCGGCGGCGCACCATATCGAGATGGTTGGGACCGCCGATGAAAGCCACACGGCGCGAACCGGTTTCTATCATGTGCTGGGTGGCCTCCTGAGCCGCCACATCACCATTTCCCACCACCTGGGAGAACTTATCCTCCAGACAGCAGCGGGCAAAAAATACCAGGGGCACCCCCATCTTATGGAGCTGCTCGAAGTGAGAATAGTCGGTGGTGTCCTGCGCCAGACAGGCGATGATACCCTCTACATGCATATTGAGAAAGTTATCCAGAGCCTGCGCCTCGCGCTCATGGTCTTCATGACTGTTGGCACTGATAACGGAATAGCCCAACTTGGAGGCATAGTCTTCGATGCCATCGAGAACTGCGGCATAATAGTGAGTCACGAGATTTGGGACAATGACACCAATCACCCTCGGAGCTTCCTTACGGAGACTCTGGGCGAAGGGATTCGGGCGATAGTTCAGCTCCTTGGCGAGCTGCTTCACCTTCTGGGTCATCTCCTCTCCTACTTCATGGCTGTTTCGCAATGCTCTGGAAACGGTAGCTATACTGACACCAAGCTTATCTGCAAGGTCCTTTAATGACGTTCTACGCTGCTTCATGTATAATAAGTTAGTTATTTATGGTGCGATATTGCATCAAATTTACTGCAAAGATACTATTTTTATTCCGAATTGCAAACGTTTACGTGTGTTTTTTTAGCAAATATAGCACATATTTCTAAAAATACTTGTAATTTTGCAGCACGAAAAGTAATGAATAGTTGATAATAAGTTAGTTAGAAATGAAAAAGCTTCAGAATGTCGGGAGACAATCTGAAGCATTTTTTTTAAATATAATATTCCGCAGAATCTACCAGTCCGGCGCGAAGTGCATACTTTGTTGCTTCGTGCACGTTGTTCACACCGAGCTTTCTGAAGATATTCTTCCGGTGGGTATTCACGGTATGGAAACTGGAGAAACGCTTCTCGGCGATTTCCTTGGTAGTCATACCCAGGGCGATATCCTTGAGAATCTCGGTTTCGGTCTTGGTGAGATTCACTTTTTCTTCTACTTCCTGCGGCGGAGTAAGGAGCACCTCCATCATTCGCTGGCAGACAAAACGCTTGCTATCTACGCAGAAGCGTATCGCCTCCTTGATTTCCATCAGCGGACTCTCCTTCAGGAGCACACTGAACATACTGCTGCTGGCGATGAGCACACGCACGAAATCGGCACTCAGGTCTTCGCTGAACAGCAGCCATCGGGTATAAGGAAAGCGCTGGTTGAGAATGAGCAGTTCGGCGGAATCATTGATATCGAAAAGCGTGTAATCGACTATCACCACCGTATCTTCGTTTTCCCGCAAGGCAAGCATCAGCTCTGTCTTGTCTTCCACATACTTGGTTTCCAATCCTTCCATTTTCTCTATCACGTATATCAGTCCGGCACGCGTGATATCCTGCTTATCTGCCAATAGAATCTTCATAAGCAAATCTCCTTCTTTTATGTTGATATATACTCTTTTATGACCAAACTTTTATGAAGGGAGAACATAGCCTTTTGCTATGTTCTCCCTGTTTTATCTTTCCTAGAATGACATGAGGAATCCCATTCGGATGCCCCACTTATCTACATTGGCATGATCCAGGTAGTTGATACGGCGCACATAATCAATTCCGAAGAACTTGAAGATGTTGTGCACACCGGCTACCACCTCCCAATATGGCGTATTGCCAAAGGTATAGGAGTTGTTAGGGAACTTGAAGATCACGTCATCCGATGTATTCTTCACCGGATTGTTCTTGTCGGTGAGCTGTCCCCAGACTCCCTTCACGGCTACATACTCGCGCCACTTCAGCTTCTTGATGAGCGGAATGCGGTTGAGAAGCTTGCCGTTCATATCCCAGGCTACCGACCAGAAGAGCTGGCGGTCGCTCAGGAACTCCCAGTCTTTCATCATACTGATGGTTGCCTCCTGCTCGAAGATGGAGAGGTTGACTGGTGGCTGGACGAGCATGGTGAATGGAACCTTGTTCCACTGCATCTTGCCCACGATGTTGAAGTCCACATATCCGAAGCTGCCCAGCCACTGGCGCTTGTAGATGCCCAGCGTGGTGAGGTTGCTCTGATACTGACCGCCCATGAATCCGTCCAGACCCATGGAATGGCGGAGGGTGAGTTCAGGACTGTCGAGATTGATAGGCAATCGCTGCTGCTTGGTGTTGACATAGGTAACACCCGGGTTGTAGTCGATGCCCACAGACGCCTCGGTGGTGCGTATCTTCTTTACTTCCTCGCCCGTGTTCACCTTGAAATAATGCAGGTTGCCCACGGTGCGGTTGCTCTGCCATCTCATTCCCGCATCGAAGCGGAGTCCCCAGTCGGTCTCATAGACGAAGCTGAACTTCTGTCGCTGGTAGAGATACATCTGGTCCTGCGTAGCGGCACGGATGGTCATGAAGAAGTTATCCTTGTTGTGCAGCAGGTTGTCATCGGATGGAGAGGTGATATCGTGACCAATCTCGAAGACGAACTTACGCATCGGGAACTCGAACGGACTGTTCTTTTTCTTGTTGAGCGAATAGGTGAAGAGATGACCGTAGTACCAGTTGTGGCTCTTCGTACCGTAGGCACCATATCCATCCCAGAAGAAGTGAGGATTGAGTGCCGCCATGGTGCGGGCTGCCAGACGCAGACGCACGCCATCCACGTAGTTGTTGGAGAGGAAGGTGTTGATAGGTCCGAGGTCGAAGAGGCTCTTTCTGCCATCCTTTCCTCCGCTTCCTATTTCTACATAGTTCTCCATGAGCGCCTTGACGCCGAAGATGATGTACTTGAATCCCTTGGAATTCTCCATACGGTGGATGAAACTGTCCATCGAAGACTCACTCTTGGTGAGATCCACCTGTCGGTACTTGTTCCAGTAAGCCTCATCACGGTTCATCGCATCCATATCATGCCTTACCTTCGCCTTGCCCTTGAAGAGCATCTTCGGCAGAGGATCGAAGGCGTAATCGGTGATTCGGGTATTTCGCACCACAAGCAGGTCCTGCAGCAGCTTGTTCATGTGCATCTCTGCTATCATATCATCCTTGGTGAGCACCCACTCGCCATTGTCGAGCTTGGTATATTCCTGCTCAATCTTCATATCCTTCACCCAGTTGACGGCTGAGTTGTGAGGCATGTAGAGATTACATTTCTTGACGTGCAGGGTACTGTCGGCAAGCACATAGAGCTCGCCTCGGAATCCGAAGTCCTGACTGTTGGCTGGGATAAACTGCAGATGATAGCAGAGGTCACGGTTCACATACACCGTATCTTCTATATAATAATGATAGAAGCTGATGGCTGTTCTGCCCAGCGGAGACGGGAACGGATACTGGAGCAGTCGCACGTAGTCATCGTAGATATCCACATCGGTAAAGACATCCTTGATGGCTGTATTCAGGATTTCTCCGGTCTGGATCACCTGTCCGATACCATTGCTCTGCTGACCCTTGATGATATCCTTTTCGCTCTTCGGGTCCTTGCGGTAAACGTGCTGCGAAACGGTCTCATCAATACTTACCGGCAGGGTGAGCTTGCCGTTGTAAGGCGAAAGCTCTACCTGGTCGAGGAGATACTGTCGCTTGCTGAAGAACTTGCCCTCCATCTGTTCCTTGGTGATATCATTGAGTGCGAGGGTGATCTTCTGATATTTATCATACTGATAATAATCATAGTTGCTGAGGTCGCTCTTCTTCTTGGCAGCGATGACACGTCGCATGAGTTCCACGGCAGGGTTATCCTTGCGCTTGTATCTTCCCTTCTTCGATTTCACCACGACTTCTCCCAGCTTGTGGGAATCGTCCTTGAGCTTGATTTCGAGGAAGCTGGTTTTCTCATCTATCTTGACCGTAGCGGTCTTGTAGCTCAGAGCGCTGACGGTAAGCATCAGTCCCGGCTTCTTTTCGATGGTAAACTTACCTTCTCCATCACTGGAAACGGCAATCTTGTGTCCCTTGTACTGCACGCTTGCATACGATACGGCAAAGCCGTCATCGTCAATGACACGACCTGTTATCTTCTGCTGCGCCATCATCTGGAGTGTAGAAACCACCAGGAGGATGAGCACCAAATACAATTTTCTTATACCTTTCATTACCTTATTATATATATAGGGGCCTTGCGCCCATTATTAATTCTTTCAGGCTGCAAAGTTATAACATTATTCGTAAACAGCTGCAAAAACCTATTATATATTTCAGTTTTTTATGAGATTTTCAGAAAATTCTCCATCTCAGAGAGTTTTCTGATGATGCCATCGGGGATGGATTCATCCACCTTCTTCTCTTCCCACTGCAATCCCTTGATCCAGAGGGTGTGGCAACCCAGCTTATGGGCAGGGATGATATCCTTGCCATAGGTATCGCCCACTACCAGCACCTGAGAGGCTGGAAGATCGAGGGCACAGACTCCGAGGGCGAAGATGGCTGGGTTCGGCTTGCGCACACCCACTACTGCCGATTCTATCACGTCCTCGAAATAGCCATCGATTCCTGCATCCTTCAATACCTGATTGATGTTGCCGTAGAAATTGGATACCAGCACCATCGGATACCCCGACTGCTTCAGATGCTCCAGCACCTGCCTGTTCTCATTCAGCAGAGCAAGGGTCTTGGCATTGATATAGCGAGCCATATCCACTGCTATCTGATGAATTTCTGAATCAGAAAAGGAGAGAAGCTTCTTCTGTTTCTCAGCATCATCCTTTCCGGTTTCCAGCAACTCCTTTCCTGCCAGGAAATTCAATTCCAGAATCAGTTTTTCTCTGAGAATATCCTCAAAATGGAAATCGGGAGTCACAATGGGATTCACAGCCAGTGCCCGCTCACCATACACGTAGGCATCGCGAAACGCCTGCTTATGGATACTTACTCCTGGCTCTACCTCCTCGTCATCAGCCACACCGATGCCGAAATGCTCGTAGCCCTGCCACAGCACTTCCGACCAGTGGTCGCCTCTGGTATCGAGCGTGCCGCCATAATCAAAAATGATTCCTTTTATATCTCGTTTCTTCATTTCTCTGTTCATAAAATTTAATCAGTCTTCTGCTGGCTCTTCAGATCAGCCTCATATTCTTCCTGAATCTTCTTCAGGTCCTTGTTTCCCACCTTGATGAGCAGGATGCCGATGGCTATCCATACCAGTTCACGGATTCGAGTGATAAGACCGGTATATACGCCCAGGGCACCCGTAAGATGCAGGCCATCTACCGCCAGCGCCAACCCACCCTCTCGGGCTCCCAACTGCATAGGAGAGAAGAAGATGAGATTGCTGAAAAGCGATGAGAAGGCAAGAATCAGAATGCTATCGGCGATGCTGATATCCGCCGCAAAAGCCTTCAGGATCAGATAAATCTCCAGGCTCTGGAGTACTCTCGCCATCACCTCGAAGAAGAGGGAACTGTAGAAGGTGCTCTTGTGCTGACCATGCAGCAGGGCTATCTGCGAATCTATCTGCTCCAGGATCTCCTGCTTCTCCTTCGCAAACCGCTTAGCCCAGTTCTTCACGAAAGGAATATGGGTGAGCAGACGGATGCCCTTCTGCGCCATTCCCGTCTTGTAGCCGCGGGCGAAGAAGTAGATGCCGAGCAGGCAGAAGGCTGCGATGATGCCCAGCATGATGCCCATAGGAACCCCTATCGGATACAGGGCGATATAGAGAAATATCGAGAGGAACCAGAACCAGAAATGGGAGAAGATGTGCATCATCACATAGAGAATGACCGATGATGTAGCCTTGCTCACACCCGTGAAAGGCTTCAGCTCCATGATGCGGTAAGGTTCGCCGCCCATCAATCCGCAGGGAGTAGTGTAGTTCAGGGCAAATCCGCTCACGGTGAGCTTATAAACGCGCCAGAACGAGAGTCCCTTCACCCTGCCCTCGTCGTTGATGATGAGCCACCAGGAAATGGTGTTCACCCAGTAAACCACGAGCCACAGACCGAGAATCAGCGGGAAATAGATGCCCGCCTGCTTCAGATAGCGCCAGATATCGGTATAGTCCATATCCATCGTGCAGAGCATGATGATGATGGCGATGATACCGAACGCCATGAATATATTTCTGAACTTGTTATTCATAAAAGAACTTGTTATTCACGAAAGTATTTGTTATCACAAAATAAGACGTTTATGCCCCGTATTCTCCCTTCAGCACCTTCTGGTTGAGCTTCAGGCAAAGGCGCTCATGGGTTCCTCTCATATAGAAGAAGATCAGGCTGAACACAGTAATCTCGATAGCCGGATAAAGCCATGGAAGACCTACTAGGATAGAGGTGAACAGCGTGATGCTGCGCCAGTTGAAGGTGAGGATATTGGCATATTTCATCAGTGGAAGACTGCCCGCACGGAAGTCGGCACGCAACTGCTCAGGCAACTGCTGCGGATATCTTTCGCGCAGATTTCTCTTGAATATCTGGAAGATAGGAGTATCCCGCTCCTGTCCCAAGGTATAGTTCTTGTAGAAGAACTGGAAGAGCTTCTGCACAGGCTCCTTCTTCCACTTCATCTGCTTCCACAGCTCTACCTGCTTGCTGGCATCATCCAGTTCGCTTCCCTCCTTGCCTTTCAGGAAGAAGAGATGAATCTGACGGTAGTAGTCGGCAAGACGGCTCTGAACGGCATGGCATCCGAAACCGGCAACGATGCAGAGTGCCCAGATCTTCCAGCCCCACTCCGGCATCAGGCGGAAAGAGATGGCAAAGTAGATGCTGACAAACCAGAAGTCGCCCGCAGCACCATCGAGGATTCTGCCCAGGGCACTCTTCTGGTTGGTGAGTCGTGCCAGCTGACCGTCGCAGCTATCATAAACGTTTGCCCAGATGAGCAAGAAGATGCCCAAGATATTGATTGCCAGATCATCGAAATAGAAGCAGATGCCCGCTCCTACACCGAGGAAGATAGAAAGAATGGTCACCACGTTTGGGGTGACGTGAAGCATGCGGAAGAATCGCGCCCACTGGTAACCAATAGGGCGATAGAAGTAAATATCAATGTGCTCCTCGGTATCCGCTGATTTCAGAGAAGCCTTAAATTCCTGATTCATTTTTTTTTATTTTTTTGTTATTCCTGTATCATTTTTGTAGCGATATAGAACGCAGCCTCATCACGGCATGGAGCAAAGCTAGGCCAGTCGTTGAAGTCGATGATGCGGATGCTTCCATCCTCGCTGACCACACAGTCGCCGCCATATACCGGCACATTCAGCATGTCGGCAGCCTTGTCAGCCTCAGCCTTCAGAGCCTCGGCATCGAAGGCGATGCCCTGAGCCTCACCATTGATTACCTCCAGTCCGAACTTGGAACGATGACCGCATTTCGATGGATAGAACCAATAGAAGAAATCAGTACCCGAAATGCCATAGAACTTGATGAGGTCGCCCTTCAGATGCTCATTCACCACCACCGATGTGATGCCACGCAACCAGAATTCCTTCAGTAGTGCCTCAGCTTCCTGCTCGTTCTGCACATAGCAGGTATCCTCCTTCTGCTGCGCACAGCCGTCGCCACGCTTCAGCCAGCAAGGATAGTGGATAGCCTTCACCATCTCCCCGTTTCTGCCGATGATGCGGCTCTCCGGGGTAGCGATGCCTCCGGCGATGAAACGCTCGGTCATGATGCGGCGGATGCAGCGGTTTACACCCAGACTGGAGTTCACCACCAGCACGCCCTCTTCCTCTATTCTGCCCAGAATATCAAGCGCCTGCTTGCTGCGTGCCATCGAGAAGAAGCCATCCACACCCACAGCCACACGGCAGCGAGGCCATCCGTAGGCTCTCTCCAACATGGTTGCCTTGCGGCAGAATTCCTTCTCACACATCAGCATCACCTTTGCACCGAGTGCCTCCAGCTGCTGTTTTACGGCATTCATGATGGCAGCATCGTTATCCACGCAATTAGGCGAGAACTCGTTGCCACGGCATACGCCCACCAGGGTCTTTCCCTCCAGCGGATGGATGAAAGCCTCAGCCTTGGCAATATCCTCCTTGTGATCTACATCGAGAATCTTGTTGATAGGATAAGCCTCCAGCTTCAATCCCTCTACCACCAGCTGGCGCTGGAAATTGCGCATGCGGCTCATGCCCTGCTCCATGCAGTGGTCGAGCACATCAAGCGCCTTGTCGCCCAGACAGTAGATGCCACCCGAAATCAGATGGTCATCGCCCTCCTGCCTGTCGTGGAAGCCCGTGATGTGAGCCTTCTCCACGCCTACCCACAGCGGTTTTTCATCATCCACATATGGGGTGACAGCCATGCAGCCGTCAATATCCTTAGCCTTCTGGAAGTGGCGGATATACTTTTTGAATTCCTCCTCACGGAAGATGGTGTCCACGGTGGTGAGGCAGAAACGCTCGCCCCGGAGATAAGGCGAGAGGGCATGCAGACTGTGCATGGAACTAGGAGTGGTCTTCACCACCAGGCGCAAAGGCACCGGCAGCTTCATTTGCTCCAGATGTTCACGCACCGCCGTACTCCATTCGTTGACAATCACTACGATTTCGGTAGCACCGCAATCTACGAAGATGCGCAGAAGGCGCTCTATCATCGGTTCGCCACATACCGGCACCAGGGGTTTAGGCTGTTCTACGCCTTCCTGTGCCAATCGGCTTCCCTCGCCTGCGGCTATAACTGCAAATCTCATTCTATCTATTTCTAATTATTTTTATTTTTCTTCAATTTCCTATAACTTTCTTCTGTAGCAGCGGCGGCGACGGTGCTGCACGCTTTCCAGATACTGCCACTGGCTCTGCACTCCCTTGTTGCTCTCCATCTGCGGCATCGCCTCCGCCCATTTGAAACCGTAGCGGTGGTACTGCTCGATGAGGTCGGCGAAGATGAGGGCATTGGCACCCTTGCTGCGATATTCCGGCAACACACCGATGAGCACCAGATCCACGGTATCAGTGGCATGGCACTTCATCACCCGCAGGAGTCGAAGCCATCCCCAAGGGAAGAGCTTGCCGTTGCGGTTCTTCTGCAACGCCTCGGTCATGGATGGGAAGGATACGCCGAAACCGATCAGGCGGTTGTTGTCGTTGCCATCTACCACACCGGTGATGAGGTTCATATCCGCCATCTTGATATACGAATCCACATACCCGTCGATCTGTCGGTCGGTGAGTTGCTGGAAATCGTAGAGATCCTTGTAGGTTTCGTTGACGATGCGGAAGACTTCCCTGCCCATGCCGCCCTGAACCAGTTCGTGCTTGGTAAACTTATGCACATGCAGATTGTAGCGGCTCTCGATGAGCTGGGCTGTCTTGGCAAATTTCGGAGGGGTTACCTCAGGCACCTTGATGCGGTACTCCAGCCAGTCGTTGTCCTTCTGGAAGAGCTCCAGAGCATCCATGTGCTTGGGATAATAAGGGTAATTGTAGTTGACGTACATGGTGGATTTCTCGTGGAATCCTTCGATGAGCATTCCTTCGCGGTCCATATCGGTAAAGCCAAGTGGTCCTACCAATTCTTCCATGCCACGCTCTCTGCCCCACCGGGCTGCGGCATCCAGCAGCATACTGGAAACCTCGAGATTATCGATGAAGTCGAACCATCCGAAGCGCACCTGCTTCTTGTTCCACTGGTCGTTGGCACAATGGTTGATAATGGCGGCAATGCGGCCTACCACCTTCGGGATGCTGTAATCGATAGCCAGGAAATATTGCGCTTCGCAGAAATCGAAGGCAGGGTTCTTGCCTTTGCTCAATGTATTCCACTCGTCAAAACGCAAGTAAGGAACGGCATATTTGCTACCTTCATAAAGGTCGTAATAGAACTGTATGAAAGTTCTCAATCCTTTCTTGGTAGTAACGGGTATGATTCTAATATCACTCATTGATCTGATTTTTTCTAAAACTTTTTGCTCTGATTTTTCTTTTTTATAATAATGTATCATCAGAAAAACGGTGCAAAAGTACGAGTTTTTTCCGAGATGGCAAACGAAATCCGTGTTTTTTTTCCTGCCGAGCGTTAAAATCATCGAATATTTCCCCCCTTTCGGAAATAAAGCAGTAACTTTGCAGGCTGAAAGGATTCTAGAAATATGAAGAAATCGAGAGATAATTATACATTCCTGACCCATGCACCGGTGCATCGGGTGATTTTTACGATGGCGATTCCTACCATTATCAGCATGTTATCGACGAGTATGTACAACCTCGCCGACACCTACTTCGTGGGCAGCATCAATACCCAGAGCGTGGCGGCGGTAGGCGTTTCCTTCGCCATGATGGCAGTAATCCAGGCTGTTGGTTTCTTCTATGGTCATGGCTCAGGCAACTATATCTCACGAATGCTGGGAGCCAAGGAGATGGAGAAGGCGAAGAAGATGGCATCCACGGGCTTCGTGCTGAGTTTTCTGACGGGACTTCTCATCGCCATTCTTGGGCAACTTTTCCTTACACCGCTGTGCATTCTCCTGGGTTCCACCCCCACCATCCAGCCCTATATCGAGCGCTATCTCGGCATCATCCTGCTGGGTGCTCCCTTCATGACAACTTCTCTGACACTCAACAACCAGATGCGCTTCCAGGGCAATGCGATGTATGCAATGAAGGGAATCATGTCGGGAGTGCTTCTCAACCTCATCCTTGCCCCGCTGCTCATCCTTTATTTTGCCATGGGCATCACGGGTGCCGCCATCGCCACCCTCACCAGCCAGTGCTTCGGCTGCGCCATGCTCTTCTGGATGACGCATAAGGGAGGAAACATCCGAATCCATCTTCGCAACTTCACGCCATCCTGGGCTTACTTCAAGGAGATTATCTTTGGCGGCACGCCTTCCTTATCAAGACAGGGCTTGGGAAGCATCGCCACACTGGTGCTGAATGTGGCTGCCGGAGCCTACGGAGATGCAGCCATTGCGGGTATGAGTATCGTGACGAGAATCTCGTTCTTCACCTATGCCGTGGTGATTGGATTGGGGCAGGGTTTCCAGCCGCTCTGCGGTTTCTGCTATGGAGCCAAGTTGTACGACCGCGTGAAGGAGGCTTTCTTTTTCTGCATCAAATGCGGCACGGTATTCCTGGCGGTATGTGCCGTCATCGGCTTCATCTTCTCTGAACAGATCATCGAACTTTTCCGTGATGATCCTCATGTCGTAGCCGTGGGTTCCGTAGCCCTGAAGTGGCAGGTAATCAGCTTCCCTCTGGTTGCCACCATTGTGCTGACGAATATGTTGACTCAGACCATCCGCAAGCCTGTACGTGCGAATATCGTGGCAGCAGCACGTAGCGGTTTGTTCTTCATTCCGCTCATTTTCATCCTCCCTCATTTCTTCGGATTACTGGGCGTGGAGATGTGTCAGGCGTGGGCAGATATCTGCTCCTTCCTCGTGGCGGTACCGATAGCCTGGAGTGCATTCAGGGATATGAAATTGCAGCAACGCTAAAAAAATCACAAAAAACAAGAACGAATTCTTTGCAGTTCAAGAAATTAATCGTATCTTTGCACTCGAATTTTATTGATACATTAAGAACATGAGTAAAGATACATTAACTCATCAGCTGACAGAGACTATCGACGAGCTTTCAAGCGCCGAATCGCTTAAGGGTCTCTTCCATCAGCATAGAGACGGAAATCCACTTCCTTCGGGCAAGGCGCTCGAAGACATCATCAATCTGTCTCGCTCCATCCTCTTTCCGGGATATTTCGGAAACTCATCCGTGAATATCTCTACCATCAAATACCATATCGGAGTAAGAGTTGAGAAACTCTACGAGATGCTCGCAGAACAGATTCTCGCCGGACTCTGCTTCGCCAACGACTGCGAATCGGAAACCCAGGCAGAACTGCAGCACCAACGTGCCAAGGCAGGTGTCATCGCCGCCAAAGCCATCATGGAATTTCCCAAGCTCCGCAAGATTCTCGCCACCGACGTAGAGGCAGCCTACAACGGTGACCCGGCAGCGATGAGCCACGGAGAAATCATCTCCTGCTATCCCGTGATCAAGGCGATAACCAACTACCGTATCGCTCATGTTCTGCACAAGCTCGGCGTGCCCCTCATCCCCAGAATGATGACGGAGCTGGCACACTCGGAGACAGGTATCGATATCAATCCGGAGGCTACCATCGGGCACCACTTCACCATCGACCATGGCACGGGTGTGGTTATCGGAGCCACCTGCATCATCGGCAACAATGTGAAGCTCTATCAGGGTGTTACCCTCGGAGCTAAGAGTTTCCCACTGGATAAGGACGGCAATCCTATCAAGGGAATCCCTCGCCACCCTATCCTGGAAGACGATGTCATCGTATATGCCAACGCCACCATCCTGGGCAGAATCACCATCGGAGAAGGCTGCATCGTGGGCGCCAACGTGTGGGTGACCAAGGACATGAAGCCGAAAACAAAGAAATATAGAAAAGAAAAACAAAGTTTATTAGATATAGAATTCAATAATGGAACAGGAATTTGAACTCATTGCCAAGACCTTTATGGGTCTGGAGCCAGTCTTGGCTGAGGAGCTCACCCAGCTGGGTGCTAACAATGTACAAATAGGTCGCCGAATGGTATCTTTCACTGGCGACAAGGAAATGATGTATCGTGCTAACTTCCAGTTACACACAGCCATCCGCATCTTGAAACCTATCAAGCACTTCAAGGCTCGTTCTGCCGAGGAGGTGTACGACGAGATTCAGAAGATCAAGTGGGATGACATCTTAGACGTGAAGAAGACTTTCTCGGTAGATTCCGTGGTCTATTCTGAGGAGTTCCGCAACTCACGCTTCGTGACTTACAAGGTAAAGGATGCCATCGTGGACTGGTTCCGCGAGAAGCAGGGCACACGTCCTAACATCAGCGTGTCTAACCCAGACATCCGCCTCAACATCCATATCGCAGAGGATAACGCTACCCTGAGTCTCGACTCAAGCGGTGAGAGTCTGCACCGCCGCGGCTACCGTCAGGAGCAGGTAGAGGCACCTCTGAACGAGGTTCTCGCTGCAGGTATGATCCTGATGACCGGCTGGAAGGGCGAATGCGACTTCATCGACCCAATGTGCGGTTCGGGAACCATCGCCATCGAGGCTGCCCTCATCGCACGCAACATCTCTCCAGGTGTATTCCGCAAGGAGTTTGCCTTCGAGAAGTGGAACGATTTCGACCAGGATCTCTTCGACATGATTTATAACGACGACTCTCAGGAGCGCGAGTTCGAGCACCACATCTATGGCTACGACGTAGATATGAAGGCGGTGAACACTGCCAACCTCAACGTGCGTGCTGCTGGTCTGACCAAGGATATCACCATCGCACAGCAGGACTTCAAGGACTTCACACAGCCTGCCGAGAAGAGCATCATCGTGATGAACCCTCCATACGGCGAGCGTATCTCTACTCCTAACCTGCTGAACACCTACAAGATGATTGGCGAGCGATTCAAGCGTGCCTTCGCAGGCAACGAGGCTTGGGTATTGAGCTACCGCGAGGAGTGCTTCGAGCAGATTGGACTGAAGCCATCTATCAAGATTCCGGTATATAACGGAAGTCTGGAGTGCGAGTTCCGCAAGTATGTGATGTTCGACGGCAAGATGAAGGAGTTCCGCTCTGAGGGCGGTATCGTGAAGACTGAGCGCGAGAAGAGCGAGATGGCGCAGAAGCACCGTTTCAAGAAGGAGCGCGAGTTCAAGAAGCGTGTGAGCGAGGAGACTGAGAACGAGGATGCTGATATCCGCAGCTTCCAGTTCCATAGCCATCGCCTGGAGGACTTCGAGAAGCGCCGTAATGAGATTCGCCGTGGCGGACGTCCACGTGTAGGTGCCGGAAGACGCAACGATGAAGGTGATGACCGCAAGGGCGGACGCAGCTTCGGAGGCAAGCGCAGCGGCGACCGTGAAGACCGTGACAACAAGCGTGGCGGATTCAAGGGCGACCGCCGTGGTGGCAAGGACTTCGGAGGAAAGCGCGACGGCAAGCGTTTCGAGAAGGGCGACAAGCGTGGTGGCTTCAAGAGCGACCGCCGTGGTGGTAAGGACTTCGGTGGAAAACGCAGTAGCAAGCCTAGCTTCGACACTGACTTCGATGACGAGGATTAAAATTCTTTGAAATAACTGAACTTTCGCATGTGGGGAAGTTAAGTGAAGTTAGGGAAGAGTGATAACTTCTTTAACTTCAATCAATTCCCTCACTTGCGAAACTTGAATAATATAACAATCATGAATCTTAAGAAATCAATTTATAAATTATCTTTGGCAGCTATGATTTCCATGATGGCAATGAATGCAACCGAGATACAGGCTCAGGGCGTAGTTCCTGCGCAGAAGGGCGAGAAAGCCTTCACACTGGAAGACCTGAACTTCGGTGGCAACAACTACCGCAACATGGTGGCAAAGAACCGCTGGTGCACCTGGTGGGGAAATGAACTCATCCATCAGGACATCGAGGCATGCTATCTCGTAAACAAGACTACCGGAAAGGAGACAAAACTCTTCGGTATCAACGATATCAACCAGTGGATTGCTCCTACCAAGGACATCAAGGTAAGAGCCCTCTACAACGCTCAGTTCCCTTTCGCAGGCAAGAGCATCGTGATGGTAAGCAATGGCAGCAAGACCTACACCATCGACTTCAAGAAGCATAAGCTGCTGAGCGAGATGGAGTTTGAAGATGGCGAGAACCTCCTCGAGGCTAACGCACAGCAGAATGCCTTTGCTTATCTGAAGGGCAGCAACCTCTATGTGCGCACCTTCGACGTGACCAACAATGCCATGACCCGAGAGAAGAAATCGCACGATTTCCAGATTTCTACAGACGGCAGCCGCTCTATCGTATATGGTCAGAGTGTTCACCGCGATGAGTTCGGCATCAGCAAGGGTACCTTCTGGAGCCCTAACGGCGAACTGCTCGCCTTCTATCGCATGGACCAGAGCATGGTGACGGATTATCCGCAGGTGGATATTCCGGAGATTGATTACTTCAATCATCCTGAAACCCAGACCTGCTGCGCCAAGCCTGCACCAGACAAGTATCCGATGGCTGGCGAAACTTCGCACAAGGTAACCGTAGGCGTGTTCGACTGCATGACAGGCAAGACCATCTATCTGAAGGCTGGCGATCCTACAGACCGCTACTTCACCAACATCGCATGGAGCCCGGACAGCAAGACCATCTATATGTTTGAGCTGAACCGCGACCAGAACGACTGTCGCCTCACTGCCTACAGCGCAGAGACTGGCGAGAAGACTGGCGAACTGTATCGCGAAACCGACGAGAAATACGTGGAGCCTTGCCACCCTATCCAGTTCCTGCCTTGGGACAGCAACAGTTTCATCATGCAGAGCCGCAAGAATGGCTACAACCACCTCTATCTCTGTGAAGTGAAGAACGAAGAACGAAAAACGAAGAATTCAAATGCAAAATCTTCATCAGAAAAGCAAGAGAATTCTTCACTCTCCACTCTTCACTCTTCACTTACAATCCGGCAGTTGACTTCCGGCAAATGGGAAGTGATGGAAGTGCTCGGTTTCAACAGCAAGCGCAAGAGTATCATCATCGCATCCAACGAGAAATCGCCTATCCAGAGAAACATCTTTGCCGTAGATACAAAAACCGGCAAACGTACGCTGGTAGATGATTGCGGCAAGGGATGGCACAGCGCCACTTTGAGCGAGAACGGACAGTATGTCTTCGACAACTACTCTACTCCTACCGTTCCTCGCAAGATTGCCCTCGTAAACACCGAGAACGGCAAGCGCACCGCTTACTTCACAGCCGAGAACCCTTGGAAGGGCTACAACGTGCCGGAGTACAGCTGCGGTACCATCAAGGCTGCCGATGGCGAAACAGACCTCTACTGGAGAATGGTGAAGCCGGTAAACTTCGATCCAAACAAGAAGTATCCTACCATTATATATGTATATGGTGGTCCTCATGCCCACAACGTAGATGCCCGCTGGAACTACTCTAGCCGTGGTTGGGAAACCTACATGGCAGAAAAGGGCTATCTGCTCTTCATCCTCGACAACCGTGGAAGCGAGAACCGTGGCAAGGCTTTCGAGCAGGCTACCTTCCGCCAGCTCGGACAGATTGAGATGCAAGACCAGATGAAGGGTGTGGAATATCTGAAGACGCTTCCTTACGTAGATGCTGACAAGATTGGCGTTCACGGCTGGAGCTTCGGCGGATTCATGACCATCTCGCTGATGACCAACCACCCTGATGTGTTCAAGGTAGGCGTAGCAGGCGGTCCGGTAATCGACTGGCACTGGTACGAGGTGATGTATGGCGAGCGCTATATGGACACCCCACAGACCAACCCAGAAGGTTACAGGAAGACCTCTCTGCTCTATCAGGCAAAGAACCTGAAGGGCAAGCTGCAGATTATCCAGGGCTTGAACGATGTGACTGTAGTGCCACAGCACTGCCTCACCTTCCTCAAGGCTTGCATCGCAGCAGGCACCCAGCCAGACTTCTTCGTCTATCCTGGCGAGCCTCACAACATGAGAGGTCATCAGAGCACTCATCTGCATGAGCGCATCAGCAATTATTTCTTCGATTATCTCAAGTAAATATCTAGGAGTAAACATCCCCCGAAAAGGAGAGTTTACTTCTACATCAAATAACAAACAATAACTTACAGCAAATGAAAATTTTATTGTTAGGAGGCGGTGGCCGCGAGCACGCCTTAGCATGGAAAATCGCTCAGAGCGAGAAGTGTGAGAAACTCTTCATCGCTCCTGGTAATGCCGGTACACAGAATGTCGGCGAGAACGTAGATATCAAGGCAGACGACTTTGAGGCGCTCAAGAACTTCACAGTAGAAAATGGCGTTGATATGGTAGTAGTTGGTCCGGAAGATCCATTGGTAAAGGGTGTTTACGATGACTTCAAGAACGATCCTCGCACCCAGAACATCCCTGTCATCGGTCCATCAAAGGCTGGCGCCGTACTGGAAGGCAGCAAGGACTTCGCCAAGAAGTTCATGAAGCGCCACAACATCCCTACTGCCCAGTATGAGACTTTCGACGGCGAGCACGTAGAGGAAGGCTTGAAATTCCTGGAGACACTGAAGGCTCCTTATGTATTGAAGGCTGACGGTTTGTGCGCCGGTAAGGGCGTTCTCATCCTCCCTACCCTGGAAGAGGCTAAGAAAGAGTTCAAGGAGATGCTCGGCGGTATGTTCGGCAACGCTTCTGCACGCGTAGTCATCGAGGAATTCCTCAGTGGCATTGAGTGCTCTGTATTCGTATTGACCGACGGCAAGAACTACAAGATTCTGCCTGAGGCTAAGGATTACAAGCGCATCGGCGAGCACGATACCGGTCTGAACACCGGCGGTATGGGTAGCGTTACCCCTGTACCATTCGCTACCAAGGAGTGGATGCAGAAGGTTGACGAGCGCATCATCCGTCCTACTGTAGAAGGACTTGCTGAGGAGAACATCGACTATAAGGGATTCATCTTCTTCGGTCTGATTAATGTAGAAGGCGAGCCTATGGTAATCGAGTACAACTGCCGTATGGGTGATCCAGAGACAGAGAGCGTGATGCTCCGTCTGAAGAGTGACATCGTGGATCTCTTTGAGGGTGTAGCAGCAGGCGACTTGGACAAGCGCAGCATCGAGTTTGATGAGCGTGCAGCAGTCTGCGTAATGCTCGTAAGCGGCGGTTATCCAGAGGCTTACAAGAAGGGTTATCCTATCCAGGGTATCGATGATGTGGAAGGTTCTGTAGTTTTCCACTCTGGTACAGCCATGAAGGATGGAGAGGTAGTAACCAATGGCGGCCGTGTAATCTGCGTAAGCAGCTACGGCAAGGATAAGGAAGAGGCTCTGAAGAAGAGCTTTGCCGAGGCTCAGAAGATCCAGTTCACCGACAAGTACTTCCGCTCTGATATCGGACAGGATCTTTAATCCATAGGCTCCACACGCCCTGAACCAACGGTCACCGGCCGAAGGGAAAGGTAAAGGTCAGAAGCTCCCAGACATTGTATTGGCAGCCAGACGCCCTGAAAGGGCAAAAGCTCTTAGCCCAGGGCATCGCCCTGGGTTATGATTCAAGGGAGAATGTCACCCTGAAAGGGCAAAAGCTTCATCATTTTTCAAAAAATTAGATGTTAAGAAAGAAAACTTTTCAAAATAAAGTAGCGGCTAGCCGCTACGCTCTACCTGTAACAGCAACCCTTGCCGCCTTGGTATGGGTTGCTGTAGGTTTTTTAGTAGCTAACATTTGGGTGCAGTTCGCCTTCACCATTCTCTCTACCCTGCTGATGGTGGAGCTCAACAACCATAATTCCCTGATGCGAACCTACAGCCGAATGGTGTCCTGCAGTTTCCTGGTGTTCATCACCATGACCTCTCTGCCTGCACCTTCCTTCAAGGCAAGCATCGTGACGATGTGCTCCATCGCCTTCTACCTCATCATCTGGAACAGTTACCAGGACAAGAGGGCGGCAGGATGGACCTTCTATGCCTTCTTCTGCGTAGGACTCGCCTCGCTGGTATTCATCCAGGTGGGATATTTCCTGCCCTTCCTATGGCTGATGATGATGGTATTCACCAATTCCTTCAGCATCCGCAACTTCTTTGCATCTATCATCGGTCTCATCATGCCGTATTGGTTCTCAGCGGGTTACTTCGCCTACACCAATAATATCGATGGACTGATCTGTCATTTTGCGGAATTCATCAACTTTCAGGATCTGTTCGATTATTCGCAGGTTACCGACCACGAGGTGGTGAATTTCCTGTTCCTCATCATCCTGAGTACATTGGGCAGCATCCACTTCCTGCATACCTCTTATGCAGATAAGATTCGTACCCGAATGATCTACAATTCATTCATTCTGATCAACTATGTGAGTCTTGCCTTCATCATCCTGCAGCCTCAGCATATCAAGGAGTTGAGCAGCATCATGATTGTAAATACGGCACCACTCACCGCTCACTTCATCACCTACACTAAGGGAAAGCTGGCGAACATCGTCTTTATCTCGGCGCTGGTCATCATGGTATTGATATTGCTATACAATATCTTCATTCCGGAAATGGTATTGCTGCAGGCTATTCAGTAAAACAAATAATATTCAATGGGTTACATAATAGACTTTTTAATCAACTGGGGCTATTGGGGCATGCTAGTTTCCGCCTTTCTTGCCGGCAGCTTCTTTCCTTTCAGCAGCGAGGTAGTGATGTCGGGCTTGCAGGCAGCAGGACTGGATCCCATCCCTCTGGTGATATATGGCAGCATAGGAAATGTATTGGGATCGCTGTTCAACTATGGCGTGGGCAGACTGGGCAAAATGGAATGGATAGAGAAATATCTGCACGTGAAGAAGGAAAAACTGGATCAGGCAGAAAGATTCATGGCTGATAGAGGTGCCTGGATGGGCTTCTTCGCCTTCATCCCGATTTTGGGAAGCGCCATCACCATCGTGCTGGGACTGACAAGAGCCAATATCATCATCTCTACCATCAGCATCACCATCGGAAAAGTGCTGAGATATATCCTCTTGGTTTATGGCCTCAGCTTCATCGTATAAACATATAAGCAGATTTATAACATAAGGAGTTTTTCAATATAAGGAGATTATAACATAAGGAGATTTTAAGAATATGAAGAGATTTCTATACCTTATTATATTATGTGTCATTCTTGCCGGATGCAAGGGTACACCTCAGAAACAGGCTGATTCGGGAAAGGCTTCCGGAACTGAGAAGCCTGCGGGTACGGTTACAGTTACGATTTCCCCCTACAAGTATTTCGTAGATCAAATTGCCAAAGGCAAGGTGGATGTCAACGTGATGGTATCGAATGGCAACAACCCGGAGACTTACGAACCATATGCCCAGCAGATGATGGAGCTTTCGAAGAGTGCCCTCTATCTGAAAGTGGGCAGCATCGGCTTTGAGCAGACCTGGATGAAGAAGCTGCAGGACAACGCTCCAGATATGAAAGTGATAGATACTTCCGTGGGCATCAAGCCTGCCAAGACTCCGGGTGGCAATATCGACCCGCACGTATGGATGAGTTGCAGCAACGCCCGCATCATAGCCAGCAACATCCTCAAGGCGCTCTGCCAACTGGAGCCAAAGAACAAGGCTTTCTTCGAGAAGAACTATCAGTCGCTGCTCAGCATCATCGACAAGAGAGACAGCACCATCAAGGAGAGCTTCAAAAAGGACCCAGATCTGGTTCGCAAGTTTGTGATTTATCACCCTATCCTCACCTACTTTGCCCGTGATTACCAGCTGGAGCAGCTTGCCATAGAGGAAGAAGGCAGGGAGCCTAGTGCTGCCCAGCTGAAGAGCCTCATCCAGAGAGCCCGAAAAGAGAATATCAAGTTCTGCCTGATACAAGCTGAATTTGCCAACCGCAACACCACTACTTTCATCAACGAGAGCCACACCAAGCCAATGAATATCAATCCATTGCAGGGCGACTGGAACCGGGCGATGCAGGAAGCAGCAGCCGCAGTACTGGGCAAAGGAACGGCGGTAGCTGGAAAAAAACAGCACAGATAAACAAAACAATTATTTATTCAATGATTCAAACTAACAATCATCAATTATCGGAAAGACTTTCCGATTTTTATCGCTTCCTTTCAGGAGAAGGAGGCGTGAACACCCATTCGCGCACGAACTATATTTCATGGCTCAAATTTCTTGATGGACAAGGTTACGAACTAGAAAGTTTGCAGTCTTATGATGATATAGACGATTTGTTAGAAAAGGAAAAAGAATTACAACCAAATCGTTCGAAATACAATAAGACAAAAGACCTTGTCAATTTCAAGTCGGCATTACGTAAATTTTTACAGTTTCGCAATTCGGATTTTGCCAAGCAACAAGAAGAGACCATTTTGGAAAAAATAAAGAAAGTGGAGAACGACACCACTCTTTCTGTTACGGAACGAGAGTCTATCGTAAAGTCAAGGATAGGACAAGGAGAATTCCGAGACAAGTTGATTAAATATTGGAATGGATGTTCCATTTCGTCCTTTTCACATTTTGACTTGCTTATCGCCTCCCATATCAAGCCGTGGAAGGACGCAGACAACGAGGAACGGATAGATTTATACAACGGCTTGCTCCTCTTGCCTAATTACGACAAACTATTTGACAGAGGTTATATCTCTTTCGATAAAAATGGAGTCGTTATGTATTCTCGCTATCTAGATGTTGAAGATCGTAAACTCTTGGGAATGGACAACCATGTACATCTCCTCAAATTGGAAGATAAGCACAAGGTGTTCTTGGAATATCATCGTGAAAATTGCCTGATGTTGTAATGTGATTACACCATCAGGCATTTCTCTTGCCTTTTCTCGCATGCATTTTTTAACTTGCCCGCATGCATTTCTTAACCAAATATTAGATGATTTATATTCTTTTTTTTCGTACTTTTGCAGCGCATTTTAATGATGCATAGATAAGAATTATATTATAAATAAATTGCGATTGACAATGAATTAAAAGAAATACGTAACATCCTTGACACGACTGGGTATCAGAATTTGCACTTCAACAGAACCTCCATAGCTGTCAATATCATCGGATGCTCACGCACCTTCTGAGGGCGTGGACATGGGCTGTTATTGATTGGAGTGGCCGTGCAAAGCCTTGATACCAATAATTTCCCCCACGCCCTCATTCGTTTGGAATGGGGGATTTTTCGTTTCTCTCATCATCGCATTCAAAGATTGTGATTATGAGTTTTCTACGTAAAATACAAAGAGAATATACTATTGGTGAGGTTGCCAAACTGATGGGAACCACCCAAAAGATAGTGAGACGCTATGTTGCTTCAGGTGAGTTGAAGACAATAAAAAGCAGCAATGCTTTTCGAATTAGCGAAGATGCACTAAGAACTTTCCGTCAATATATGGTAGAGGGAGGCAATGTAAAACGCTTAGAAAAGATTACCACACCCTCCAAGTCTCCCAAGAACAACAGAAAGAATAAAGATAAGGTTAATTGGGCAGACATTACCCCATACTGGTATAGAACGAGCAAGTCGAAAATGACCTTCGTTGATTTGTTTTGTGGTGCTGGTGGTCTTAGCAAGGGACTTGAAATGGCTGGTCTAAAAGGTATTTGTGGTCTCGACAGTTTTCACGAAGCTTGTATGACATACAGACATAATTTCAATCATCCGGTAATAAACGGAGATATAAAAGATGCAGAAACCAAGAAAACATTTTATGAGACTGTAAGAAAGCAATTGGGTGGAAGCCAGTTAAATATTGTGGCTGGAGGTTTTCCTTGCCAGGGCTTTTCTATGTCCGGAAACCGCATCATAGATGATCCTCGCAATTCGCTTTACAAAGAACTGATAGAGATTGTTGTAGAATTACAACCCGATTTTGTAATCTGCGAGAATGTCAAGGGGCTTAGAACGATACAAAAAGGACTTGTGGAAAAGAAGATTGTAGCCGACTTTAAGGCTATAGGCTATGAGGTAAACGTAGCCACACTTTGTGCTGCTGATTATTATACTCCACAAAAACGAGAGCGTGTTATCTTTATCGGAAACAGAATCGGAGCTAAGAATTTCCATCCACAGCCCATCCTCTCCCCTAAAGATTATGTAACAACAGGGCAAGCAATAGGCGATCTTATAAATCACCCTATAGACCCAGCCTTCAATCATGTACCTACAGTGCATCGCATAGACATGATTCAACGGATTATGACTACCCGAGAAGGAGAAAGCTTATATAAAGGATATGGCGATGCTTGGAAAAAATGCCCATGGAACGCTCCCTCTTGTACCGTTAAGGAGAATCATGGCGGCGTGAACCTTCATCCTAAGCTTCCTCGTGTGCTGACAGCAAGAGAAATGGCTCGGCTTCAGTCGTTCCCTGATGATTTTATCTTTGAAGGGAAGAAGAGCAAGCAACTTATCCAAATTGGAAATGCAGTTCCTCCACTATTAGGGAAAGCCATAGGATTGGCTATTCGTCTTTCTTTCCTTGATTTAAAAAGGAATAGCGAGTAATAAAATGCTTTTTTCTAACTAAATGCATTTTTTCATTTCCTAATTTGTGAGATTCGATTTTTTTATTTATCTTTGCAAACTCTATGGGTATGTTGTTCCTAAAAAGATAAAGTATGTTGGTTCCGAATCAAGAGCGAGCGAGGTGGAGCAAAGCAATAAGTTTTCGTTCACAAAACTGAAAATAGAACAATGGAATGAGAGTAACACCGTAAAGTATGACGGACTTACCATTGGAGAATTTCAAGTTCATAACCATCGTTCTTGCTTTAAGTTTCGGTTCCAAATGGCAAATCTATTGATGTTGTTAGAAAAATAAAAAAGAACATGATGACTCCAATCATAAAAATCGAGCACCTTTCCGCCGGATATGACGGCAAGCAGGTGCTCAGCGACGTAAATCTCACCGTATATCAAGACGATTATCTTGGCATCATCGGACCAAACGGTGGTGGCAAGACTACCCTCATGCGCCTCATTCTGGGACTGATGAAGCCTACGGAAGGAACTATCAGATACTTCAGAAAAGTGAAAGATGAAAACGGAAAAACGGTTCTTGATGAAAACGGAGAAGCAAAAGTTGAGGAAGTAAAGGAGATTTCGATGGGCTATCTCCCACAATACAACCAGCTCGACAAGCAGTTTCCTATCTCTGTATATGAAGTTGTACTTGCCGGACTCAGCAAGACCAAAGGTCTCTTTTCACGATACACCCAGGCACAGCACCAGCAGGTGCTCGATACCCTGGAGCGCATGCAGCTAACGGAATTCAAAGACCGACACATCGCTGCCCTCAGCGGCGGTCAGCTTCAACGAGTGCTCCTCGCCCGTGCCATCGTGTCCAAGCCCGATGTCGTGATTCTCGATGAGCCTAATACCTACATCGACCGCCGATTCCAAAAACAGATGTACGAAATGCTGGAGCAGATCAACAAGGAATGCGCCATCATCATCGTCAGTCACGATGTAGCCGAAGTGCTCAACAACGTGAAGCATATCGCCTGTGTAAACCAGCACCTGCATTATCACGATACGGCAGATATGCCAAGAGAAAAGCTGGAAGAGCATTTCCTGAATGTATAAATACATACCGCTATTACATTTTACCCCCTTTTTATTACGTCCCGACGCAGGAATTCCTACGTCGGGACGTAATATTTCATACGTGGCGACGTAATAAATATCCCATCCTAATGCTTATTTTTCTACAACATCCTTCATTTTAATTTAATATAACCTAAAAAAGAGAAACAATCCTACGCTATCTCTTTACTTTTTAGTATCTTTGCAACGTTTTATACACATTATATAATATATAGGAAACATAGAAATATAATACATTAAAGTTTAAACAATAATGAAACAGTACAGATTAGTGGACAATATCTTCGGATGGGTCGCATTCATCATTGCGGCGTTCACTTATTGTTCCACAATTGAACCGACAGCCAGTTTCTGGGACTGTCCTGAGTTTATTACGACTGCTTACAAGCAGGAGATCGGTCACCCACCTGGGGCACCATTCTTCATGCTTTTAGGCAATTTCTTCACACATTTCGCCAGCGACACTACCCAGGTAGCCAAGATGGTAAATACGATGAGCGCCCTGCTGAGCGCCGTCTGTATCATGTTCCTCTTCTGGACCATCACCCACCTGGCTCGCCGACTCGTCATCAGCGACTGGAAAGAACTGACTACCAGCAAACTGATTGCCATCGAGGCATCCGGTATGGTAGGCGCACTCATCTACACCTTCAGCGATACCTTCTGGTTCTCTGCTGTCGAGGGTGAGGTTTATGCGTTCTCTTCTGCCTTTACCGCTGTGGTATTCTGGCTCATTCTGAAGTGGGAAGACTATGCTGACGAGCCTCATAGCGACCGTTGGCTTGTGCTCATCGCCTATATGACCGGTTTGAGTATCGGTGTCCACCTGCTCAACCTGCTCTGTATCCCAGCCATCGTATTGGTTTATTACTACAAGAAGGTGCCACATGCCAACCTCAAGGGTTCACTCCTGGCACTGTTCCTTTCATTCCTCGTAGTAGTAGCCGTACTGTATGGTGTGGTTCCAGGTATCATCACCGTAGGCGGCTGGTTCGAACTGTTCTTTGTCAACACTCTCGGCTGTCCGTTCAATACCGGTGAAATCGTATACATCATCTGTCTCGTAGCCTCAGTTATCTGGGGCATCTACGAGACCTGTAATGCATCAGAGAAGAACGAGAAGAAGCAGAATATTGCCTTCGTTCTCGGTTTCGGCATGCTCGGCATCCCATTCTACGGATATGGCTGGACTGCAGCCATCACCGGTATCATCGTGCTGGTTATCCTCTGGTTCGTACTCGGCTACAAGCGCAAGCAGGAAGTAGTAACAGGCGTTGACGAATCTACAGGCATCGCCAAGAAGAAGATGCAGCTCCTGCCTCTCATCTCAGCACGCGTCAAGAACACAGCCTTGCTCTGCATGCTGATGCTGATGATTGGTTATTCCAGCTACGCACTCATCGTGATCCGTTCTTCTGCCAACCCTCCTATGGACCAGAACTCTCCTGAGGACATCTTTACCCTGGGAAGTTATCTGAGCCGCGACCAGTATGGCGACCGTCCTCTGTTCTATGGCCAGGCTTATACATCACAGGTAGCCCTCGAAGTAGACGGCAACATGTGCAAGCCAGTCATGAAGGAAGGCGCACCGGTTTACCAGCGCAAGGAGAAGGCTTCGGCTGATGAGAAGGACTCTTACTTCGTAGTAAGTCACAAGAATAAGTATATCTATGCCCAGAACATGCTCTTCCCTCGTATGTACAGTTCGGCTCATGCCCAGGCATACGAAGACTGGATGGGCGGTGTAGAAGGCACAGAGATTCCTTACGACCGCTGCGGAGAGAGTATGATGGTGAAGATGCCGTCACAGTTTGACAACATCCGCTTCTTCCTCTCTTACCAGTGCAACTTCATGTACTGGCGCTACTTCATGTGGAACTTTGTCGGCCGTCAGAACGACATCCAGGGCAATGGTGAGCCAGAGCACGGCAACTGGATTACCGGTTTCTCATTCATTGATGATTCACTCTATGGCGACCAGAGCAAATTGCCAGACGACCTGAAGGAGAACAAGGGACACAATGTATTCTACTGCATGCCGCTGATTCTCGGTCTCATCGGACTTTTCTGGCAGGCTTGGTATACCCGCAAGAAGAAGGTAATGAAGAACGGCAAGGAAGAGGAAGTACTCCTCCCTATCGGAATCCAGCAGTTCTGGATTGTATTCTTCCTGTTCTTCATGACAGGTCTTGCCATCGTCATCTACCTGAATCAGACACCGATGCAGCCACGTGAGCGTGACTATGCTTATGCCGGCTCATTCTATGCATACGCTATCTGGTGCGGTCTCGGCGTACTCGCCATCATCGACATCCTGAAGCGCAAGATGAAGCTCAGCGGTACTGCCGTAACAGCTATCGTAGCAGTCATCACACTTCTCGTACCAATCCAGATGGCATCACAGACCTGGGATGATCACGACCGCTCAAACCGTTACACCTGCCGTGACTTCGGTCAGAACTACCTGATGTCACTCCAGGAGAAGGGCAACCCTATCATCTTTACCAATGGTGATAACGATACCTTCCCACTCTGGTACAACCAGGAGGTAGAAGGCGTAGGAACAGATGCCCGCGTATGTAACCTGAGCTACCTGCAGACCGACTGGTATATCGACCAGATGATGCGTCCTGCATACAACTCACCATCCGTGCCTATCACCTGGCCACGTCTCGACTTCTGTTCGGGTACCAACGAGTATGTTTCTGTCCAGCCAGAGGCTAAGCAGCAGATTCTCGACTTCTACAAGCAGGATCCAGTGAATGCCAAGAAGCAGTTTGGTGATGAGCCTTTCGAGCTCAAGAACATCCTGAAGTACTGGGTACGCAGCAAGAACTCAGACATGCACTTCATCCCTACAGACACCGTCTATGTAACAATCGACAAGGAGGCTGTGAAGAAGAGCGGCATGATGATGGCTTCTGATACCATCCCAGACAAGATGGTGATTTCACTCGCAGGCAAGAATGCTCTCTACAAGGGCGACCTGATGATGCTCGAAATGCTGTCACAGTGCAACTGGACACGTCCTATCTACGTGGCTCTTACCGTGGGACAGGAGAACTATATGAACCTTGGCGACAACTTCGTACAGGAGGGTCTTGCCAACCGTATCACTCCATTCACCACCAACAAGCCAGGTGCGAAGAACTTCGATGCAGAGAAGACCTATCACAACATCATGACCCGATTCAAGTTCGGTAACCTGAAGCAGAAGGGACTCTATATCGACGAGACTACCATGCGTATGTGCTATACCCACCGTCGCCTGCTCGCCCAGACAGCCCTCCAGCTCATCGCCGACGGCAAGAACCAGAAGGCTATCAACATCCTGAAGAAGGCTGATGTGGAGATTCCTGCATACAATGTCACCCTCGATTATATGAGCGGTGGTCTGGATATGGCTCGCGGCTGGCTGCTCACCGGTCAGAAGGCAAAGGGTAAGGAATATGTAGAGGCTGTCTGGAAGAATGCTCACCAGTATCTCGACTATTACCTCTCATTGACCAACGACCGCTTCCTGCAGAGCCAGAACGACTGCATCCGTCAGATCATGATTATGCAGAGTGTCTGCGATGTGGCAGGTATGGTAAGCCCTCAGTTGCAGAAGAGTTATGAGAAGCAGCTCAATGCTCTCTATACACTCTATCGCGGCAGAGGCGGCAGCATGCCACAGGGCAATCAGTAAAATAAAGAATATCAAGGAAGACCTGGCGTTTTTGCTAGGTCTCCCTTTTTGTATCATCCCCTAATCAAGTTATTCCTATGTTCATAGAGCAACCAGCCAAATGGCTCAGATGGTTATATCCGAAGGCAATATGGAGAATGGACAAGAACGACCATTCGGTGTATCTCACATTCGATGATGGTCCGATTCCCGAATCCACCCCATTCATCCTGGAAACCTTGAGAAAGTACAATATCAAGGCTACCTTCTTCATGGTGGGCGAAAACGTATTGCGCAACCACGATCTCTACAACCAGATTGTAGCAGAGGGGCATCAGATAGGTAACCATACCTTCAATCATATCGGTGCCTTCAAGCATCGTGTCATCTCCTACGTGCTCAACACCAACAAGGCGAATGACATCATCCACGCCCATCTCTTCCGTCCACCTCACGGCTGGATGCGACAGAGCGAGTACTGGTGGCTGCACCGCACCTACAAGGTAATCATGTGGGATGTGGTGACCCGAGATTATTCCAAGTGGATGACGGCAGAAGATGTGGTGAACAATGTGAAGAAATATGCCCGCAACGGCAGCATCATCACCTTCCACGACTCGCTGAAGAGCATCGACAAGCTGAAGACGGCACTTCCACAATCCATAGAATGGCTGATGGAACAGGGATACGAATTTAAGATTTTTGATTGAAATTATGAGCAAGAGAATCAATAGTTATCAGGCTGTAGCCTCTTTCGTAAGAGGATTCTTCGAGGCATACGCACGCGGCATCATGGATGCTGTGGTTGGCGGCGATGACTTCCAGAAGAAGAACGACCCGAAAGAGGTGAAGCAGATGATGCTGGAACACTATGGAGAAGTGAACCAGTACTTCTTCGACATCATGTTCTCTACCCTCGTACGACTCAACTACAAGAGTGCGGAAGAGGCAAACGAGCGCATGCAGAAGAATTTCGAGAGCATGAAGAAGACCGATCCTACCTTCGAGCCAACCATGCTCGACTATCTGCGCATCGCCTGCAAATCGAACCAGCTTTACAAGGCTATGGAAGCTGAATACAAGCGCAACTTCACCTGGCTCCTGCAGGGTAAGTTTACAAGCATAGAGGAGCACGTACGCGATTATACCCACGGTGTGCTCATCAGTCTTGCCGACGAACCGATGGCTATCCATCTGCTGGTGCGCATCATCGTGAAGGCATACGCTGCCGGACTGAAGTGTGGCAGCAAGGAGGGCACCCAGCATCAGCTCCACATGCCTACCCTGCACGGTATGCTGCTGAACAATGTGAATATCCTTCTGAACGAGGCTCCGCTGAAGGGCGATCCGGAAGATCCTGTCGCTCTCTTCAAGGAGGCGTGCAGGAACCAGGAGGAAAACATCAATGTACTGTTCAATACATTGAATGATGCCATGAAGGAGCTGGCTGAGCAATAAGTTTTCCATCAGATCGAGCCGGAACTTTTATAAACGAGAACGACTTCCAACGCTTATAAGCATTGCTGCCTATAATCGTGGGAAGTCGTTTTTTATATAAATACAGTATCTTATATATGATACAATATCTTATATATGATACAATATCTTACTGCATATCATAAACTACCTGCATGAGCTTCTTTCCAAGCTCATCAGCCTGCTCCATGGTAGAAGCCTCACTATATACGCGGATGATTGGCTCGGTGTTACTCTTGCGAAGGTGAACCCACTTGTCAGGGAAGTCGAGCTTCACTCCATCGATATCAGTAACAGTTACATCCTTCTCCTTGCCAAACATCTCCTTTACCTTCACGAGGATAGCATCTACATCGGTAGAAGCGGTCAGGTCAATGCGGTTCTTGGCTATGAAGTAGTTAGGGAAGCTGGCACGAAGCTCGCTTACCTTGCAACCCTTATGAGCCAGACTGCTCAGGAAGAGAGCAATACCTACGAGGGCATCACGACCATAGTGGCTCTCAGGATAGATAACTCCACCATTGCCTTCGCCACCAATCACTGCATGAACATCCTTCATCTTGGTAGTTACATTCACCTCGCCTACGGCAGAAGCACAATATGAACCACCATGCTTCTCGGTTACATCGCGGAGAGCACGGGTAGAAGAAAGGTTGCTGACGGTGTTACCTGGAGTCTTGCTCAATACATAATCAGCTACACTTACCAGGGTATATTCCTCGCCAAACATCTTACCATCCTCGCAGATGAATGCCAGACGGTCAACATCTGGGTCAACAACGATACCCATATCGTAGCCACCCTTCTTCAACTCATCCATGATACCACCGAGGTTCTTCTCCAATGGCTCTGGGTTGTGAGCAAAATCACCGGTAGGCTCAGCATTCAGGAATGTATATTCTACGCCGAGTGCATCGAGCAACTCTGGGAGAATAACACCACCTACAGAGTTGATGGCATCTACACAAACCTTGAAATGAGCGTTCTTGATAGCCTCAACATCCACGAGCTTCAATGCAAGCACTGAGTCGATATGGCGCTTGTTGAAGGTATCATCTTCTGTATATTTACCGAGAGCATCTACATCAGCATACTCGAAATCTTCCTTCTCAGCAATGCTCAATACCTCGCTACCATTGGCAGCAGTCAGGAACTCACCCTTCTCGTTGAGAAGCTTGAGAGCATTCCACTGGCGTGGGTTATGAGAAGCTGTGATGATGATACCACCGGCAGCACCACTCATGGTTACAGCCAACTCTGTAGTAGGAGTAGTAGCCAGACCGATGTTCAATACATCGTAACCCATACCCATCAAAGTTCCACAAACTACATTCTTTACCATCTCGCCTGAGATACGTGCATCACGGCCAACCACGATGGTGTTGCTCTTGGAAGCACCGCTACGACGGATGAATGTAGCGTAAGCAGATGTAAACTTGACGATGTCGAGCGGATTCAAAGTATCGCCCGCTGGACCGCCGATGGTTCCACGGATACCAGAAATAGACTTAATCAGTGTCATAATAATATCTTTTTAAAATGAAATTATCTTATCTGCCTCTCTGCAAGGTTAAATCATAGAGGCAGGCATATACGCTTCCTGATGCCGATGTAGTACCATAGGTATGAGGAACTACCAGACGAACGTGAGCTATTCTCTCGCCCTCGGCATTACCACGACCAATCTTTACCCAACTGAAAGGAACCAACCAGCCACTAGGTACTGTTCCACTATAACCGCCGGAGTAGTTTTTGTTGTAAGTGGCTGCCATCAAGCTGCTATTCACATCAAAAGTACCGGTGAAAGTGCCGGAATTATTGGTCACGGTCATCTTATCAGTATAGAAAGAATACTGCTTCAGATTATTGCTCAACTGCAAAGAGTTGAGACTCATCTCTGCTGCGGTATTCAGATTGTATTCTGAGAAACGAACGAGCACATCGGTAGTCTCGCCCATCTTGATATAGTCGCCACAGCCCATTTCCAATACCTGCATATAGATACCGTTACTGTTGAAGAGCACATACTCGTTGTTGTTCTTGGAAGTATCAGTAAGAACCACGCTGTTGTCCTTCTGCTTCTTCTCCCAACGACTCTTGAACTCCTCTTCCGAAATGACCTTCACGTTTTCATGACGCAAGAAAGAACTGATAGAGTCCAACTCGCGGTCACGCAAATCCTTATATGTCTCAGTATCGTTACATGCAGCAAACGAGAAAAGTGCTGCTATAGCCATGATGGCAAACAAAAATTTCTTCATTCCTTTTACTAAATTCTAATTTATTGGGCAAAGGTACAAAAAAGAAAAGACAACACCGAGAAGTATAGGATGATTTTATTATAATTTATCACTTATTATCATCCTAATGCCTCTTTCGGGGTTGTTTTTCCTTATTTTTCTGTTTTTTCAGGTGCAAAAGCCTCCTTATCTCAGCAAATCGGCAAAGGCAAGAATTGCCTTCTGGGCAATCTTCTCAGCCTCCTCGATACTGCAAAGCAGCTTACCGCCTGATGCGTTGCGATGTCCACCACCATTGAAGAACTGATCCGCCATCTTATTGCATGGGAAATCATCCACAGAACGGAGACTCACCAGTACGCGGTTATCCACATCGGTATCCTCTCGGAGCGAGATGGAGAGCTTGTGACCTCTGATGGTAAGAGGCACGTTCACCAATCCTTCCAGATCGCCCTTGATGAAATCATACTCCTTCATCTCCTTGCGGGTTACGGTATAGTAACTGGCATGGAGCGACTCGATGACCTGCAGCTTCTCGTTCATCAGATGACCGCGGAAGCGGACTGCAGAGACACGGGCGTTGTTAAAGACGTTGCGATAGATCTTATCCTTGTCGATGCCCTTGGTAAGCAGCTGGCAGATGATGTAGTAGATGTCCGGATTGGTAGAGTTATAGGTGAATCCACCCGTATCAGTCATCATACCGCAATATACGCAGGTAGCCCAGGTCTTATCCAACGCAGGAAAACCACCCAACTGCCATATCACACGGAACACCAGTTCGCTGGCGCTGCTGGCATGAGGCTGCGAAATCATCAGTTTAGCCTCCAGGTTAGGAGCCAGATGATGGTCGATGACAACACGCTGTGCCTTGCAGCCAGCAAGCACATGATCCATCTCATCCAGTCTGCCAGTACTGCCGAAATCCACGCAGCATACCAGATCAGCCTCATCAAAAGCCTGCTGCACCTTGTCGGGATACTTGTCGTATCTCACGATATCATCACTACCAGGCAACCAGGAAAGGGCATCCGGTATCATATCAGGCACACAGATGACAGGGCTCTTACCCAAAGAGCGCAAAAAATAAGCCCATCCCAAAGATGAGCCAATAGCATCGCCATCCGGTGACTTGTGGGCACAGATGACAATATGCTGAGAAGCCGCTATCGTCTCTCGGAGAATAGCGGCTTCCTTTTCGTTTAAAATATCTAATTGAATATCCATCTAATAGAATTAGAAGAGCTTGTTAGGATATACACCCTCGTCGATGAGACTCTGGATTCTATCTACTACACTCTGGCGGTCGGCTGCATAAGTTACACCAAACCACTTGCTGGTGGTATCGAGTACCTTAACGGTAGATGTACCCTCATTGATGAGCTTGTTAACCATCAATGGGATAAAGAACTCAGCCTTCTTGTTCTCCATGTTCTTAGGATCGCTCAGGAACTCCTTGAAGTAAGCCTCGCTGTGAGCGAAGTAATCTGGAGTAAAGCCCCATACGTTCATAGATACAGGAGTGTTGTCGCCTACAGCAACCCACTTGCCTTCCTCGTCCTTGTAAGAAACCTCACCATTGATACGCATAATCTCGGTGCGCTCTACACAAGTTGTCAGGTTCTCGTTCTCGTCCTTAGAGCAGATACCACGAGCTACTGTACCGTTCTCGCTCAAGGTGTTGCCTACGCGGAAACCTACCATAGCATACTTGTTGGTGCTACCCTCTGGAAGCTCAGAGAGGAACTTGCCGATAACCATGAAGCAGTCACGGTTGTAGAAGTCATCGCAGTTGATAACGCAGAAAGGCTCCTTGATAACGTCCTTTGCCATCAACACTGCGTGGTTGGTACCCCATGGCTTCTCGCGACCCTCAGGTACGCTGAATCCTTCTGGGAGTGCATCCAAAGACTGGAAACAAAGCTCTGCTGGGATATGGCCCTCATACTTAGAGAGGATTTTCTCGCGGAACTGATCCTCGAAATCCTTGCGGATAACGAAAACAATCTTTCCAAAACCAGCCTGAATAGCATCGTAGATACTGTAGTCCATAATAGTCTCACCATTAGGGCCCAGACCATCGAGCTGTTTCAAACCACCATAACGGCTACCCATACCAGCAGCCAAAAGCAATAATGTAGGTTTCATAATCTATATTTTTATTTAATAGTTGATATTTACTTTTAATCACCTGCAAAAGTAATAAAAAAAATGCACCTAGCGGCATCTTTTTCTACTTTTTTTTGATTTACATCAATATTTGACTGATTTATGAAGCTTCGCCCCCAAAAACCGGTGCTAGAACGGATATCCCACAGCCAAATGCAGGCTCTGGTTCTTCTTGAAGCTTGGAATGTTGTAGAATCCGCTCTTACCCGTATCGTATGGCAGATGCAAACCGACTCCCCAATCCACTCGAACCACAAACATTCCCATATCATAGCGGATACCCACTCCGGTGCCTACAGCCAGCTGCTTGTAGAACTTATCAAACTTGAAGGTCTCGAAAGAGGAAAAGTCTGCATCCTTCATCCAGACATTACCGGCATCCAGGAACAGGGCACCATAAAGATCACCCCAGATCTTAGGACGGTATTCCAGATTCGCCTGGAACTTGATATCTCCCGTACGAAGGATATTGGCATACTTGTTACTCAGGGCACTGTAGTCTTGCTCGCCTGGTCCGACACCTCGCACACTGAAGGCACGGATACTGTTGGCTCCACCTACATAGAACATCTCCGTATAGGGTGCCTGAGTCGAGTTGCCGTAACTCCAGATCATTCCGGCATTCAGATGTCCCACCAGGGTGGATGTTTCATTCAGTTTCCAGTACTTCACGAAATCTGTTTCCAGCTTGAAGAACTGAGAATACTCGTTCTTGAACATCGTCTTACCCTTGTCGTTCCACTTTTTGCCGCCCAGGAGATAGCCCAGCGACAGAATGTTGCCGGCTTCGCTCACCGTAGTTGACCATACGATAGGACTGCGGTATTTCTGCGCACTGCGATAGGTGTAGGTATAGCTCATCTTCGGAATGAAACGGTCGGCCATCGAAGTTGCCACATACACATTGTTATTCATGATGCTGTCGAACTTCGGAGAAGTATAGTTCATATACTCATACGAAAGAATCAGCGGACTGAACGAATGGCGATGCTGATAAGAGGTAGCCCAATCATAAGTCAACTCTCCTCCTGCCACATGACGGCGGAAATAGCCGGCACGGTTCAGGATGTTCATGGATGCCTTGATGGTGGTATTCGGCGTACCGTAGTAACGGCGAGGGATATGACCTCTGCGGAATCTGCGCTCATTCTGTGCCATCGTGCGGAAAGCATTCCAAGGGGTGATGATGCTTGGGAACGACAGCGTGACATCTGATCCGAACTCATAGGAATTGATCTTGCTGGAACTCCCCCCCTGCCCCGTGATGGTCTGCCACTCATGAGAACCATGGATGTTGATATCCAGCTTCTCGCCACCCCGGAAGGCATTGCGCTTGGTTAAACCCACCACCAGCTCTGGACCTACCCTTCCGGTAGTCTTGCCCTTGGCGTTGGCTTCTACATAGAAATCGTAGGATTTGTCGAATACCAGATCGATGTTGGCATCCAGTGTATCGCAATATTGCACATTTCCCAGGCTATCCAAAACCTGAGTGCTTCTAGGCACAAACTGCAGGTTGGTATAACTGAAGAGTCCCATCGACTGCAATCCAGCCTTAGCCGTATTTTCATCATCCACCATATAAAGCTTTCGTGGTCGGAGCTTCAATTCCCTGAGTACCACTCCGGCACGAATCGGCATCTTCTTACCCGCATATCTGAAACTCAGATAACGGCGCACGAAGCTATCGGTCATCTCCTCCATGAACTGCTTCTTGAAGTTGATGTTGATATTGCCGATATACCACTGTCGGGTTGCTTCCGGCTCAATGCTGTCCACCATCGACAGACGGAGGTTCACCTTGCCGGGCGTATTCACGGTATCTGCAAGATAAGAAGCATAGCCATTCTGATAAAAGTAATAGCCATGGTTGCGGAAAAGACGGGTGAGTCGCTGACGCTCCTGCTCCAGATTGGAGACATTGAACGGGCTTCCCTTTCTGATAACTGCCTGCGACATCGTAGAATCGATGAGCTGCTTGCCATGCTCCGGGAAGTTGAGATAAGCCACGGAATCCAATCTCCACAAATGTCCCATATTCACTTTATATGCCACCTTGGCTTCCTTCGGATTGCTCTGGGTGAGCACTTCGTAATCTACCTTGCCATTGAAATAGCCCAACTTGTCGAGCTGATGCTCAGCTACCTGTGCTCTCAACTTCGGATTCACATTCTCCATCAACTTAGGCTTCGACCCGAATACCTTGGTAATCCATCTGGAAAGAGCATCATCCGACGGAGAAAAGGCATTCCATATCCACAGACGGACAGGAAAAGGAGTACGGAAATAGCTGCTTCCCATAAAAGCTCCCGTAGGGGCTGATGCAAGGGCAAACTCCATCTCTTCCTTCACCGAGTCGGCATAGGTATTCGCCTCGTAGTTGGAGTATTCTATAGGCTTCAAACCGGTAAACAGCTGCTCGTTTTCCTTCAGGGCACTCGTAGAAGAGCACCCTGTAAACAGGAAGCTGAACAGCATCACCGCTGCCGCTATATATATAATAAGGTGAAGTCGATTCTTCTTTCTCATATTCACTAGCTTATTTTTCGTTCTTTCTGATATCACTATCCTATATTACTTGTTCTTCAAAGGATCAAACATCTGCGATGTCTTTGCCTTATGAACAGAATCCTTCTTGGATATAGGAACAGAATCCTTCCGGGTTCGCAGCATCGGAGAATCTGCAGGCACCTGCTGCTTCTCTGTCTTCCATCTGAAGATATCCGAGAACTTGGAGAGTTTTCTGCGCCAGGTGAAACCGCCGCCATACTCTCCTATCTGACCATCCAGCCAATCGTAGGTATTGGCATTATAGAAGGCTCTGACATACATGCTGGCTCCTTCGTTGAGACGATACTGAACCTCTACATTGTTGAAGAAAGACTCATTCTTGTTGGCATTCTCCAGTTCTGCACCGGTTGAAACCTGTCCTCCCACTGAGAAACTCAAGCGATTATTGAAAAATCGCTTGGCAAACTTGAAGTTGTAGTCGGTATGCGTTCCGCCAGAGGCATTGGTCTGGTTATCCACCGACATACCCACATCAAGTCCGATGCTTCGCATGGCTGTACCTGCAATGTTGTTGATCTCGGAGTTGAGGAATGAAGTCAGGGCAGTATTCATCGAGAACGAACTGGTGGTTCCACTCGCCAGATACATACCCGAAGCCAGCATCGTGATGGCTATCTTGCCACGCTCCTCTACACTCATCGAATTCAACTCATCCTGGATGGTCTGGTCGTTGGATGCCGAGATGATAAACTGGATACCCGGTTTCTCCAGAGTCTGACTCAGTTTCACGCCACAGATGAAATCCACCGAGCGTCCACTACCCTCACCCTCGTTGACGGTGGTCTTGATATCCTCCGTTGCCGTAATGTTCAGGGTAGGATTAAACGGATCACCCGTAAACTGGATATAGCTTCCATCCTGGATATCAAAGGTCTTCAATGGAATGATAGGCAGAGAATACTTCATCTCACCATCATTCAGGGTATATCGACCCGTCACTCGGATACCGTCAGCCGTATTGTAACGCATCTGCAAATTGCCTCCTCCCATCAGATCCACATAATTGGTCTTATCGGCATTCAAGGCACAGAGAATACGCGCCGACTCATCGATTGACATACTCAGCAACATATCGAAACCATCCAGCGTAGGCTTCTGAACCACAACCTCCTTGCCACTCTTGAAATTGGTAAACTTCACCAGTTCCTCCAGCTGGTTATCGGTAGTGAGTTCCGACTCACGCAAGATATAGGTCATATTGGTCTTGCCCAGTACATCCAGCTTACCCATCATCTTCAGATTAGACAATGAGCCCTGCATGCTTCCGAAGAAGTTGACATACGCCTTGCCGAATGCCTCTGAGCGGGCATTCTCCTCTGCATCAATCAGCAGGAAGTCCTGCGCTCTCATCCGGATATTCAGCTTCATATTCTCCACATCCGTGAAGTCGAGGGCACCCTGGATATTGAGCGGACTCTCGTTGTTGGCATACATCATGAAGTTCTCGAAGAGCAGCTTACTGTCGGTAATGCGCACAGGATCGTTGGCAAATCGCATGGAAATACCGTATGGCACACTTACCAGATAAGCTGAATCGAGATATACCTCACCATCGATATCAAGATTGCTCAAGGCACCCTTCATCTTCAGGGCACCTTCGCCATATCCCTTCAAACCGATGAGCTGATCAGGTACAAAACCATTGATAAAGTGCAAAGGAAGCTTCTCTAATCCTACCTCTGCATCCAGATCGCCGGCACCTTCCGACTTATAAGTACCCGTAACGGTAGCCACCTCATCACCCTCATAGGTAAGGATGGCATCTACATAGTGAGAGCCGTCACTCTTTGGCATATAGGTAAACTCCGAGCCTACATTGCCCATCGGACATTTCTCGTAAGTCATGTTATCTATCTTCAGATTAGAAGAAACAGAGAGTTCTTCCTTGGTCTGGATAAAGTGGAAGTCACCATTCATGATACCCGTAATATCCGGCATATATGGAATCACACTCAGCACCTTGTCTAGGTTGAACCTGCTCATGCTGACAGTGATATCCTGCAGGGCATCCTTGTTTTCATCGTTGGAATAGACACGCATACCCATATTGCCCGCTGCAGCCTTCAGTACCAGATCGGCAGATACACGGCCGTCATCACTCAACATCACATAGTTGGAATCATTGGCTACGAACTCCTTATAACCCAATATCGGATGGGTATCTATCAGGGAAACTTTCACACCATTAGGCTGCAACATGGCAGCGAGTCCCACATCCACACCCAACTTATTGGATGCATCATAGAGGCGAGCCTTGACATTGGAACCATGCTCCTGAACCTCGCCATCTACCAAAGCACGGAACACATACTGCGGATTATGCTTATTGTTCTGAACACGAGCCGAATAACGGATGGTATCTCCCTGCGTATGAACCATGGCACGGATGGTATCCAGTTGCATGCCACTCGCCACCAGGGAGTCAATGTTCATATATCCTTCGAGTCCTGCCACAGGCGAGGCATTCAGCTCCATCTCCACCGACTTGAAATGGTAACCCATATATTCGATGAATCGGGATATGAAGTTATCCTTACCTGTAGAAAGATAGATATGTCCGCTAGGGAAACTGTTGCGAATCATCACCTGATCAATGCGACGGTTCTTGAGCTGCTTCCATAATTCCTTCTGCAAACCGGTAACTCTGCGCAGGAGTTTCTCGTAGCCTCCATGTGCATCCATGTTCAGACGGAAATCTCCACACTCTGCTATGGCATGGGTGGTATCCCTATCGGTCAGGATATCTACCTTAACACCTACCGGGCGATAGACTTTCTTTTCTGTCCTTACGGTGATATCATCCAGGTTAGCCCATACCTTGTGACTATCCTTCAGATCGGAAAGAACATCGATCTGACCACAGAGCGAAACATCCACTGGCTTATCGGTAATCTTCAACTGATACATATCGGCATGGCGCACATCTGCCACCAGTGTAGCCTGCAACTTCTTGGTACTAGCCAGGGCATCCACGGCGATGTTACCATTCAGCAGATCATTCCTACTATCCAGCTTGGCATGAATTCTACCGTTGGCAACCTGCGCATCAGCCACCATGTCATGCAACTGATACTTGTCATAATGTACCTGGTTAACCTTGGCTTTCGCCATCAGTCGGGTTCGAGGCGACAGGAAATCAGTACCCACGCCCTTTGCCTCTACCTCTCCCGTAAAGGTGTAGAGATTCTGGTGAGGCAGGAAATGCTGGGCCTGAATCTGTCGTGCCTGCAACTTTGCCTGATAAGCCAGGCGATTCATATCGATGCTGCCATCCCTACGGGTCTTGGCATCGATGGCAGCATCCACCTTCATGCTTCCCTTACCTTCGGTAAGAGCCAGTCTGGTGGCATACTTCGTTCCATCCATCTTCACATTTCCCTGAATGCCGATGCCGCTAGGGATGCGGATTTCCTGTGTCAAGGCAGGATCGAGCATGGCTGTTACCATACCGAGATTATAGGTGCGTGCCTTCAGATTGATATTCGCTTTCAGACGATTCATATCTGTCATATTAGCTACCATGCCATCCGTGCTTAAATCGAAAACGGTAGGCAGATTCACCTTGACTCCCGAGAAAGAGGCACGCTGCATGTTTCCCTTCAGCGAACCTTCCACCTTCATCGGATAGTAAGGCCATCGGCTCTTCATCTGCTTCGGCAATGCATCACCGATGAAGAGAAAAAGATCAGAACGTCCCAAGGCACCTTTCACACGCGCCATCACCTTGCCAGGATTCTTCTCGGCAAAGGCATTCATATCCATATCTACAGTTGCCTGCAAATGAGATTCTGGAGTACGGAAATAGAGATCCGGCAACTGCAACTTCAAGGAATCCATCACAAATCTGCCATTAAGCTGATCTATCTTCAGTCCACTCTTCTCCTTCATCCTTGCTTCCTTGATCTTTACATCAATCCTGGAATCGCAGAAATAGAAGGAATCGGCCTTCAATGCCATATCGTGGAAGGCAAGATGGTTGAAGTCCAGACCGGATACAGGACGTTCGAAATTCTGGTCGTAGTTCACCCTGCCGTTCTTCCAGTCCAAGTGCTTGACCTGATACAGACCTTTGAACAGGTCAAGGTAGGTGGTGCGGGCAATCGCATCACCGAAATAAGCATTCACCAGAAGGGTATCTCCAGGCATGTGTAGGGTAAAATCGGTATTCTTTAGTTTCAGTTTCTGTAAGTGGATCTTCCAGTAATTGGTGCTTGGAGTCGTATCTGGCGGAACGGTATCGCTCAATTCCACGGACAATCTGGCATCTGAAATCAGGGCATCGTTCACATTCACGTGCTCCTTACCCAGATCTATACCATGCGCCATCAGCTGCAATCTGCCCACATCTCCCTTGATTCGGGCTTCGTGGATAAAGTTGGTGGTGTTCACCTTCATCTTCGTGAAGTTCAGTTCATCCACCATCACCTGATTGCTGAAGAGTGGCAGCAACTGTACATCTACCACCATCTTCTGGATGTCGGCTACGGTATCTTTTTTATTTCTTAAAGCAAGGTTTCTGCTGTTCTTCAATGAATCGACAGTTTGCAGTACTTTCACGCCTTCCACTCCCAGCTTGAGAGGGAAAACGAGTTGTACATGCTCTACGGAAATATCCATGCCCGTCGATTCTGAAGCATAAGAAGCAACTTGCTTTACTGCCCAGTTCTGTACTGGAGGCAAATAAAGCAAAACAGCTAACAATAATATGAGCACGAATGGGGTAAGAACAACGATCCCCACCCATTTCGCATACTTCTTCATAAGCATGGATATTAAATTGTTATGGAGCAATAGCTCTCCATAGATTATCATCTGGCAGAGGAGCTTCCACTACAATGGTTTCTTTTGATACTGGATGCACAAACTCTACCTTGTGCGAGAGAAGAGAGATACTTCCGTCGGCATTGCTGCGAGGAGAACCGTATTTCAGGTCGCCCTTGATCGGGCATCCCATCTTAGCTAACTGGCATCTGATCTGATGATGACGGCCTGTCATCAGGTTCACTTCCAAAAGGGTGTAATGATCAGTATGCCCTATCACCTTATACTTCAATATCGCCTTCTTCGAATTCTTCACCTCATGGTCGTAAGCGTAGCTTTTATTCTGCTTTTCGTTTCTTACTATCCAATGAGTCAATGTTGCCTCTGTCTCACGTGGCATATTCTTCACGATTGCCCAATAGGTCTTGTGCACCTCACCATCCCGGAACATATTGTTCAGACGACTCAACGCCTTGGAGGTTTTGGCAAATACCACGAGTCCTGAGACAGGACGATCAAGTCGATGAACCACTCCCAGAAATACATTTCCAGGTTTCTGGTATTTCTCCTTGATATATTGTTTTACCGTCTCAGAGAGAGGCTCATCGCCGGTCTTGTCGCCCTGCACGATTTCACCACTTCTCTTTGAGACGATAATTATATGGTTGTCTTCGTAAACTACCTGCATGTTTTATCTAAAACAGATGCCAATAGATTACATATTCATACCACCATCGATCTGGATTACCTGACCGCTTACGTAGCTTGACATATCAGAAGCGAGGAAGAGACAAACATTTGCAATATCCTCTGTCTGACCACCACGACGCAAAGGAATCTTCTTCATCCAGTCCTTACGGATTTCCTCTGGCAACTGTGCTGTCATAGCAGTCTCGATGAAACCAGGAGCTACTGCGTTAGCACGTACACCCTTAGGACCCAACTCCTGGGCAATAGACTTAGCCAAAGCAATCATACCTGCCTTAGAAGCAGCATAGTTGCACTGACCAGCATTACCATGAACACCAACAACAGAAGCCATGTTGATGATAGAACCGCTGCGCTGACGGAGCATGATAGGAGAACAAGCGTGGATAAAGTTGAAGGCAGACTTCAAGTTTACATTCAAAACTGCATCCCACTGAGCCTCAGTCATACGAAGCATCAAACCGTCCTTAGTGATACCTGCGTTGTTAACGAGAATATCGATAGAACCGAAATCTGCGTGAATCTGCTTAACGGTCTTCTCAGTCTCCTCGAAGTCAGCAGCATTACCAGCATATGCGCGGCATGTTACACCAAGAGCCTCAATCTCCTTGCGAGTAGCCTCCAAGCCAGCTGCCATATCATCATTGAGTACGAGGTCTGTGAATGCGATGTTAGCACCCTCAGAAGCAAATTTCATAGCGACAGCCTTACCGATGCCGCGAGCTGCACCTGTTACAAGGGCAGTTTTACCTGTTAATAATCCCATTTCTTTCTTATTTAATTAATAATCATTTTATTATGAATATCTTATTTAAAGTTTTAAGCCTGATTTACCCAAGGCGCCATAAACAACCTTAGCAACCAGCGGTTTACTTGACTCCACATTCATACCATGGCCTAATCTTCCATAAATGAAAGGTACTTCCAGCCCCTTGATACAATAGTGGGTAATATCAGCAACTAAATCAATATTGTCGATGTCAAATTCCCCATCTTCCTTTCCCTCGGCATAGACACGACGGAAGATTTCGATTTCATCCTCATCAAAGTTCTTGCGAGCTTTCTCTACCATCCAGATGTTACGGAAGAACTCAGCACGAAGATTGCCATTACGTACCACTGTTTCCTTGATCATACTGAGATGGGTGTAAATCAATTCTATGATCTTGTCCTGAGGACGCATCTTACAGTTGGCTACCTCATCCAATTTATCAGAAAGACGCTCCAACTCCGACTCGATGACTGCATAATAGACATCTTCCTTTCTACTGAAATAGGTATAAAGCGTACGACGCCCCTTACCAGATGCTACAGCAATATCATTCATTGTAGTATTGGCTATACCATTCTTGGCAAACAGTTGTCTTGCAACATCTACCAGTTTTTGTCTTGTTTTGGATACTGACATATCGAAGCCCTTCCTTTATTTTATTAGTTGCACATAAATTTATCAATGTGCAAAAGTAGTGTTTTTATTCGATATACGCAAATATTTAGTGTTAAAAAATAGAATATGTTGGATTTCAGATGAATATAAAGCAAAATGAAAGGGAAATCAATGAGAAAACTAAAGAAATTCTAGATAATCAAGAGGGATAAGAGAAAAAGAACAATGGAGAAGAAAAGGTGATAAACACAATATGAAGAAAACAAAAAAGGAAGTGATTATTTAATCACTTCCAATATTTGGTTGCGGCGGCAGGACTGATGACAATCCTACTACCGCCGGATAAGATTTTAGATGCCCAATATCATAACCAACACATTAATAATATGATATACCTTATTATATATAGGGGAGAAAAGAACTAAAAAAAATCAGTAAGCACTAATTTTCGTTTGAATTTAGTCCTTTTTATCCTTACTTTCGAGAAGTTTTATATAATTCTCCAATGTATTGATGCGTTTATCCTTTTCCTGGATTAACTCTTTGAGATACTGGGTCTCCATTTTGCTATTGTTAATCTTCACATTCGAGAGAACATTATTAGAACCAATGACTTCTCCCGTCTTTTTCGTGGCCCACTCGGGAGTGGTAAAGAAGTCATCCATCGAGCACTTGAGTACATCACGCATACGCTCAAGGGTATTGCAAGTGACACTCGTTGCTGTTTCAACATGATACAAGCCAGTTGATTTTCCCTGAAAAACCTGTTCTTCGAACTGTTTCTTAGTTAAACCGGCTTCCGCTATTAACTTTCTGAGTACCTGACCGTTATACATAACAACACAATTTAATTAATAATATTTAACTAATATCTATTAGCATTTTTACTAAAAGATATTAGTGTTTTCTAATTTTTATTCGTAACTTTGCAACAAAGTTAATAATAATATTTGAAATATGAAAGAAAATATGCAAAAAAGTGATGAAAAAAATTCATTGCGCGACTGGTACAACGAGATTCCTCGTAACAAGCGCAACAAGTTCATTTTGGCTCTGCAGCTGAAATTCGGCATGTCGGCATCAGGCATCTACGACAAGATCAAGAAGAACAACTGGTTGCCATACCAGCGTGAGATGGTAGATGAGGTTATCAACGAGGGTAAATGGGAGAAGTAAATGGGAAAGATGACTATCAAGTGCAACAGCGAACAGCTGAAGTACATCCAGAAGGACTTCGAGGACGCTAGCGTTCCGGTCGATATGTCGTACGGACCTTTCCATAAAGGCAAATCTGAGGTTAATCTTTTCTACGATGACGCTGAAGACGGAATTGTAGAAGGAATTGTTAAATATAGAATGAGAAACAATGAAAAGAAAGGTTAAAACTATGTCTATAGAGGATGCCATCAAGGAAAAATTCCCTGATGCTACTATATATGAAGTTAAAAACGACCATTTTGGCAAATGTATATTAGGTGTAGTTCCCACCAAAGATGGGAAAGATCATATTGTCGAATGGGATAAAACCGGGAATGCTTCCGAATGTGAGGTAGGCGGTAGAGACTTCCGGGAAATCAGATGGAACGAAGAGGAGCAGCGACCAGAATACATCCACACCAAGCTACTTCTCCACGACGATAGATTCAACGTACAAGTAGATGCCTCCAAGTAAATGTCTAAGCTGCCCAATAGGGGTGAACTGTATCAACGGAAGATACTGCCCCCTATTTCGCAGATATATAGAGCATAGCTCTGAACCACTCGGATGTACACCTGAAAAAATAAACGAATATGAAAGCAATAATGACACTGGAATCAGGGTATAAGACAATCATAGATTTCCTTACCCCCCACTACGTAAAAGATTCGAGACACAAGCGGAGTTCGAAAGCCGCATTGTCTCAGAATTCAACCTATCCTAAGGCATTAAGGCTATCGGCAGCAAGTATTTTGTTTTGAGCCTGCAAACATTTATCTTTGCAGGCAGTTTTTAAAGGAAAAGAAATATGATCAAAGCAGAACAGATTTACCAGGCAACCGATGACGGACTGGACATAATCATCGCATTATACCCGGACGCCAAAGAATGCGTGCAGAAATACTGCACAGGAACGCCCAAGAAGCACTTTGCCATCCGAAAGGAGAATACCCCATCGTGTTCCCTGAAGAAGTACAAGGAATGCTGGAGAGTAACAGACTTTGGAGGCGAAGGAAATGCAGAATCTCCTATCGATCTCTATATGAAGGAGAAGAATATCGACCGTTTCCCTGATGCCATCCTTCGCCTGGCAGCAGAGTATAACGTTACCGATGAGCTCAAGAAGGATGTAAACAAGCCTACTTTTGCAGAACGTGATGCCACCATCGATGAGAAAGATGGTACCCGCATCTTTGAACTCAATGATAAATTCACGGAAGATGAACTGAAGGTTCTTGGCCCAAACGTGAAGCAGGAACATGTGGATGCCCTAAACTGGCATTCAGCCAAATGGATTGGATATGTCAAAGACCGCAAGGTCAAGATCAAATACAGCAATGAGCACTACCCTATCTTCATGCGTGAGTGCCTGGTTTCTCCAGCTGAAGGAGAGAAACCGGAAGTAAAATTCTACAAGATATACGAACCGCTCAACTTCAGTAAACAGTGGAGATTCTCATATACCCCTGATGGTGTAAAGCCCAAGAAATATATCAATGGTCTGGCAGAGCTCAAGAAAGCATACCATGAGTTCAACGCCAAGGAGATGGCTGAATTCAACAAGACCAACGTCGATGAATCGAAGGTCTATAAAGAACAGAAACTTCCTGAAGCATTCATCTGCAGCGGCGAACGAGACAGCCTCTGCTGCAAGTCTCTCGGTTATCACCCTCTATGGTTCAACTCTGAGACCTACAAGCTCAGCGAGGAGGAATACAGAGAAATCATGAAGTATGTGGAAGTGCTCTATAATATACCGGACATCGACGAGACCGGCATCTCCAAGGGAACGGAACTTGCCCTGCGCTACATTGACATACATACCATCTGGCTTCCTCAGTGGCTTCGCACCTATCACGACAACCGAGGAAAAGGCCGCAAAGATCTCCGCGACTGGATGGAACTCCGCAACACCCGCAAGGACTTCCGCAACCTGATGACGCTGGCAATGCCTGCCCGTTTCTGGGTGAGCAAGCTAAACAAGAAATCCAACACCTGGGACCACTATATCGATACAGCGTGCCTCTACAATTTCCTTCGCCTTAACGGTTTCTACACGCTCCACGACGAGAACTCCACCATCACGAAGTATGTAAGAATCACCGGTAACATCGTGAAGCTCATCACCACAAGAGATATCCGTGAGTTCTGCCGACAATGGGTCATCGACAGAGCAGAAAAGCGAGATATTCTCAACCTGGTATTGAATACCCCGAAGCTCTCCAGCGCTGCGCTCGATTCACTCCAGGAAATAACGCTTGACTTCACCAATTACACCAATCACTCCCAGCTGTTCTTCTTCCCTCGTGTCAGCATAGAGGTAACCAAGGATGGCCTGATTGAGTATCAGCGTGAAGGAAGCTCGCTCAAGAACTACGTATGGCAGGAGAACGTCATCGATCACAACTTCAAGAAGCTCGATGATATGTTCACCATCACGCGCACCATCGATGAGGATGGCAGACCGAAGTTTGATATCGAGGTCAAGAACGTGAGTTCTCACTTCTTTGGCTATCTGATCAACGCCTCACGCACCTACTGGCGCAAGGAACTGGAATACAACTTCGAGGAGAGAAGCGTTGATGAGAAAGAAGCATATCATAAGGCTCACCTATTCGATATCGCAGGTGAAGGCCTGACCGATGTCGAGATTGCCGAACAGAAACAGAACCTCATCAACAAGATATTCACATTCGGATATATGCTTCATCATTACAAGTCTCCCTCACGAGCATGGGCGCCTATGGCCATGGACAACAAAATCGGTGAAGACAACGAATGCAACGGCCGTTCGGGTAAGAGTTTCTTCTTCAAGACACTCTCTTTGCTGATGAAGACCGTTAAGCTGTCCGGTAGAAACCCGAAGCTGATGGACAACCCTCATGTCTTCGACCAGGTAACCCAGCACACCCAGATGCTGCTGCTCGATGACTGTGACCGGTATCTCAACACAGGACTCTTCTATGATAATATTACTTCAGATATGACTGTAAACCCAAAGAACAACCAGAGCTTCACTATACCTTTCGAGGATAGCCCGAAAATTGCCTTCACTACTAATTATGTGCCGGCAAATTTCGATCCGTCTTCAGAGGCGAGATTGCTGTATATGGTGTTCTCAGACTATTATCATCAGCGCACGGAGGATAATGACTACCAGGAGACCAGAAGCATCAGAGATGACTTCGACAAGGATCTGTTTTCCAAGACCTATTCTGAGGCCGAATGGAACGCAGACATCAACTTCTTCCTGCAATGCTGCCGCTTCTACATATCTCTTGTGGGAGAACCCGTAAAGATACTGCCACCTATGGAGAATATCGTTAAGCGCAAGTTCAAGGCTGATATGGGTGTTAATTTCGAGGATTGGGCCAGTTCTTATTTCTCTGAGGAGAGTGGAAGACTCGACGAGTTTGTCGTAAGAGAAAAAGCATTTACAGACTTCAAACAGTTCTCCGGCCTTAACAAGGCAACGACACAGAGCTTTACCAAGAAGCTGAAGGCATTTGTGGAGCTATGCCCATACATTGAAGCCCTGAACCCGGATGACCTCTGTAACAGCCAGCATCGCATTATCAGAAGAGATCCAGCGCATCCTGATGGAAGCCCGGTTGAGATGATTTATCTCAGAAGCAAGAAGAGTGATTCTCCAAAAGAAGAAACTCAAGCAAAAAAGGGTGATTATCAATCGACAATCGACTGGAGCAAGATAGATACTAATAGTAACGAAGCTTTCTAACCCCTACATATATAATAGGGTATATAGCCCCAAGTTATAGTGCAAAGGTACAAAAAATATCCGAATTATGCAAATATTTTCGGCAAAATTTTCAAGCGAAATTCGCTGATTTTTATATTTCTTTTCTCATGTTACGAGGGAGTGATGAGCATCTGTTCATCGCTCCCTTTTTCGTCTTCACCAGGTATGGCCAGCCCTGCTCGACAGGCTCATTTTAGCCCTTTTCCCCCGCCTACCGCTGTTTTCCCCACTCCCCTTTCTTATTTATTATACAAATCTTTTGTAACTCTGTAACAGAATGTTGGTGAAAGGATATAAATAACTAAAAAAGAGAGAGTTAACCAAAACCCGAGCCGTTACAAAGTTGCGTTACATCTCAGTTACAAAGTTTTTGAAGTTTGTAACGAACTGTTTTTGTAACAGCGCCCCACCTTCTCATATAGGTTATGTTACAACTTTGTTTTGGCTCACTTTTTTGTATCGAAAAAATGTATCAAAAGAATAGCACTGATTATCAGTAAGTTACAAAGCCGTAGTTACACGATACAAAAATACAAACTTTTCGGACGAAATTACATCACATCAAATTTACTAAGAAATATTAGCTTTTTACCAATAATTATTAGTTATCTCAATTTTTATTTGTATCTTTGCCGAAAAATGGCATATGAATAGAGTAGTTTACATCAAGGTGCCTGCTCATATCAGGCAATGGGCATACCATAGTTATGGAAATCCAATTATTTTCCCTATCATCGGCAACGAGGTTGCCGTCATACGTCGGTTCACAAGTAAACCGCCTCAGGCTAAACTGTCGCCTGTAGAACAGGAGAGCCAGGAAGAGATGGAGAAGGCGGATGCCGCCTCACTGCACCAGAGCGTGACGAATACCTTCAAAGATGAGGAGTACGAACAGAGCCGATGGCTCATTCACCCTAATGAGTATATCGCCATCTCGCTACCGGAATCCAAGGCGAAGCCAATACGTGAGTACAACTACCTGGGCCCACGTGCCAGAAGAGCCGTGAAGGAGATGATCACCGACCTTTTCAAGATGGATCTCTGGGCATCCCTGAAGGACATCGCTGACCGCTCATGCAAGCTTTCATCACTCATTTCAGCCTGGTGCGAGCAGCATGGCATTGGCATTGATTATGAGGATACAGTGCGCCAATGCTTCTACAGAATGCGCGATCAGCACGCAAAAAAGGGCGTAAATTTAAACTCTACAACAAGATTTAATAAAGATTAATACATTTTTTTCCGTTTCGGCGAACAACTCCGAACAGAATAGAAATATTCGAAATAACCAAACAACTTAGAAATATGGCATACATCAAAAACATCATCAAGATTGAGATGACAGAGGCAGAAAACCTCAAAAGTGTCGTCTTCCCTATGGATCAGAGATGCATTGTACCGTCGGCTGCTAACTTCCGGTCAATTCAATGCAAAGTTCCGTCAAGTTGTGAGATTTCCGACAAAGTAGAGTCAAAAGTCCGCATTTTCACCTCCAAGCTCACCTTCAAGTCGTGCGAGCAGATAAATCCGAACTACCGACCTCTAGCCTTCAGAATCACCACGGCAGATGGCATCCGCTACCTTATGGGCTGCGACCGCCGACCATATCCGGTACTCACCCGTACCGTAAACCTGCCAAGTTCACATACGGAATCTTCCCTGATTACCTATACAGCGACTTGGACAGACGTCATCAGACCGCTCCAAATCATAGAATAAGTTTTTTTATTTCTTCTCCTTATTATATAACTTTGCGGCAATCAAATTCGCTAAGTTGTATGAAATATCAAATATCTATCACCGGTTATATAGGGTCGTGGACCAAGTTTATGGTCCGCGATATCCTTAATAACAACAAAGGCAAGCACGTCGATGTAGCCATCGATTCGCCGGGCGGTGCGGTTTCCGCAGGTCTCGCCATCTGTCAGATGTTCAAGGACCATGGCGATGTGACGGTTGACTTTCAGGCGGGCTTCTCTGCATCTGCCGCCACCATCTGTGCGATGGGCGCCAAGAAGATCCGAATGAACAAATACAGTTTGCTCTTGGTTCATAAGTGTTCCACGGAGCAGTTTGTATGGAGCGACCTCAATGAGGAAGAAATCGGTTCCCTCATCGAGCAGCTGCAGAAGCAGCAGGAAGACCAGCAGAAGATAGACAATATCATTGCCAATGTTTACTGCGATCGCTCGGGAAAGAAGCACGAGGATATCATCAAGGTGATGTCTGAAGCCAAATGGCATACCGTGGATGAGTGCATCGATCTCGGTTTAGTCGATGAGTCGATGGATGGCAAGCCGGCTGAAATCACGGAGTCAACACAGAACTTCATCAAGTACAACGATCTTCCAGCACTGCCGGAGGTCGTCAATTCCTGGTATGAGAAGAAGCCGGGCTTCCTGGGACGAATCTTCGGAAAGGAAAACTCACACAAAAATGTTTTAGATATGATTAAGAAATGGACTCACATCAACAATGTTCTCAACGTAGAGGGCATTGAGGCAGAGGAATCAGCCAAGGACTGCACCATCTCCCAGGAGCAGATGCAGAAGCTGGAGGATAAGATTGCTGCCGACTCCAGCTCGATCAAGACCAAGGACGAGGAACTCGATAAGGTCAAGAACGAGAAGAAGGAACTGGAGGATAAGGTCAAGAACCTGGAGAAGGATAAGGAAGACCTTGAAGAGAAAGTGAAGGATCTGGAGAAAGAACCGGGTGGCGAAACCCACACTGCCGTGGATGACAACAAGGCAGAGGACTTCTGCTCAGATCAAGTGTCGGACGCTTTAATTGATTTTGCATAATATGTCAGAGACTAATAAATTTGTAGCACCTGTTGATGCACACGAGCAGCTGCAGAATACGGCTAAAAAATACCGTAACCAGTTAATCACGATGCCTACCAGAGGTCTGAAGAAGTCACTCAGCTACATGACTCTTCGCCCTGGCATCCGTGTTTCAGAGACCGTAGGCGAACTCACAGGCGGTGCTGAGTTCGGTCCATACGATGAGAACCGCGTGGCAGACGGCAAAGTCAAGATTACACCTCGCACCCTGGAGGTGTTCCTTGGCAACGTCGATATCAAGTTCTCGCCTAACTCTGTTTATTCCACCATCTGGGGCGCTAACGCTATGAACGGCGATGCCCTGAAGAATGTGCCTATCACCTTGCAGGTTCTGAACCTCCTTGCCCTGAAGCTTGGAAAGAACCTCGATAAGGTGCTGTTCAAGGCAGTACGCAACGCTTCAGGCACAGGTTCTGTTGACCTCTTCAATGGTTTTGATACCATTGCCAAGACCGAACTGGATGCCGGCAAGCTTTCAGCCGACCTCGGAAACCTCATCAAGGTTGCAGATATCCTGGGCGACAACAAGACCATCAACGATGACAACGCCGTAGATTTCGCACAGGGCATCTGTGAATTCGCCGATGAAGAGCTGATGGCAGAGGATAAGGTTTACCTTTACGTTCCTCAGTCATTCGTCAACCTCTACAACCGTGCCTTCCTCAAGAAGTTTGGTGCTGCTCCTTACAACAAGGATTACAACCACCTCACCGTAGAAGGCTTCGGCAACGTAGAGTTCGCTGTCCTTTCCAACAAGAAGGATGCTCCTTTCTTTGAGCTTACCACCAAGAGCAACATGCTGGTGGGCGTCAACGAGATCAACAACAACGATGCTGAGCAGATTAAGGTCGAGAAGTATCACCCATGGAAACTCGACTTTATCGCTACCAAGTTCTTCGGAACCCAGTTTGAGAGCATCAACAAGGAGCGCGCCCTGTTCATCACCGATGATGGTACCAAGCCACTCATCCAGAAGGCAGCCACATCATCTGTCAGCCAGGCAAGTGGGGAGCAGAGTGGCAAGGACGTTACCGCTGACGGAAACGTCTAATGTTTCACCTTATATAATATAGGAGATTAAAATATGGCATGTACTAACAAAGATTTATATAAATCAGTGCGCAAATGTCCGGGTACGATTATTCGTCCCGGCATTAAGCCGAAGTTCCTGGCCATCCCGCTTTCGCAGATTCTTGCATGGCCAAAGCTTCCAGATCCTGGCGATACCACCAAGGGACTGGAGGAACTCGCCACCTATAAGGGTGACTTCACTCTTGCCGCTGATGCCAAGTGGCACGCAGTTGACCTCGTAGCACTCAAGTCTTCCATCACCACGGAGACTCAGGGCGAAGCTCCATCAGCTACCTTCCTCAACAAGGCAGAGTATATCATCGGCGGCACTGATGCCGATATTACCGGTTTCGGCCGTATGGCGATCAATGACGAACTGGTCTATGCCCAGCAGGATCCTAATGGCCGCTTCCGCATTCTCGGTAACGAGATGTTCCCGGTGAAGACCACATTTGCCCAGAACAGCGGCGCCGGAGCTACCGACTCAAAAACCTCAACTCTCGGCGTAGAGGCCACCGATTTCTGCCCTGCTCCATACTATGATGGCAAGCTTGAGACAGATGAAGGTGATATCAATGGCAGCGATGGCTCTGCTTGGGAAGCAACCAGTCACGCGTAAGATTTGCCCAAATTTACATAACTACACATACTGATTTGCTTAGGTGGCTCTCGCTTCGTGCCTGAGCCGCCTTTGTTTGTTTTCACCTTATTATATAATTGAATATGGATCATCAATTTACCAGACAGATGCAGGAGTGGCTCAACTCCAAGCACGAATCGGATGCTGAAATCATCAAGGGAGCAGATATGCTCTTCCGTCTCAACCGAAACCGGTTCTATCATGTCCGAGCAACCCGACAGCCCCAGGCATACCGCACCAACATAGAGTATGAACTGAATAAGTTCCTCAAGATCCGTCTCGACAATATGACCATCGAGGAGGTCAGGAAGATGAACGATATCGTGATTCCTGAAGCCCAGGCTATCATTGCCGAAGGAGAAGCGGAGAAAATCGGAGAACATGAGAGAATATCAGAGAATAACGGAGAAAATCAGGGAAAATCGGAGAAAAACGGCGATTCCATCGAGGAAAATGCCTCTACCGATGATGCAGAACTCCCGTCCTCGGATAGCGATGGAGTGGCTGTTGTCCGTAAGGGCAAGCGCAAGGATCACGATTTCCTGCCCAAGGAAGTAGCCGACCTCTGGGATATCAACGCCAAGCGATACAAGGAAATCAAATCTACCTTCGAGACGCTCAAGGCGATGGAAGACAAGGAACCATGCGACCGATACGAGCATCTGAAGATTCTTTCGGATCTCGACAAGAAGTATCGTGCCGATATGCTCACCTACGACTCATACCAGGTGACACGTGCCGACCGTGACCGGGTAGCTAAAGCCAGACTCGCCGAAAATGCCAGCCAGGGTTAAAGTTGCCGATATACTCAAGCCCATCGATGAGGTGAAGACACAGGCATACTTCGGACGGCACCTGCACACACTCGGACTCATCAAGTGGATCCTTTCACAGATTGGTCCTGCTGATGTGTGGGTGTCTTCCTACTCCACCTCCGAGGAGTTCCTCAGAGGTTTCCGCCTGATGCGGGATTCGGGCAGCATCTCGTCGGCAAAGATGCTGCTGGATGTGAAGGCAAGCAAGAAGACCGTACACCTGTGGCGGCTTATGTCGGCATGCTTCGATGATGTCTATCTGGGCGAGAACCATTCCAAGGTGACGCTTTTCCGGAATAATCAGCATGTTGTTTCGGTCGTCACGTCCCAAAACCAGACATACGGCAGCCGTGACGAGAGTACCATCATCACCACGGAACCACAGGTCTTTGCCGACCTGTTCAATGGATATACCAGTCATTGTGACAATCAAAGCTTAAGAATCAATGGAAATTACTCAGGAGTTACTCAACAAAGTGCAAGAGCTGGCAGAGAACCTGACTCCGATCTCGGAGATGTCCGTCCTTTTGGATATTAAGGAGGATGTTCTGCGTGAAGAGATTCTCGACCCTGCATCAGAGCTCCGGCGCGTCTATTATCTGGGCATGGCAAAAGTCAGGCAGCAGATTCGCAGGAATGAGCTGGAGCTGGCTGCAGCCGGCTCACCTCAAGCCGTACAGCGCACACATGAATATCTGAATAAAATGATAGAGGAGATCAAGATATGAGAGAACCAGCCAACATCGATGCCATCATCGACCTGATGGACCGCACACCCGAAGAGATGGATGCACAGAATGTTCCCGCACCCGTGCGCGACCGCATTCTGCGCATCCGGGCTCTTTATGCCTGGTGGCTCATCAATCCACGCAAGACAGACCAGGAACTTGTCTTCAAGGATATGCAGGACTACAAGGTGCAGCGCATGATGGCTTATAATGACCTGCACCTCATCAAGCTCATACTGGGCAACCTGCAGAAGGTTTCCAAGGACTTTGCCCGGTACCGCTTCGACCAGATGATTCAGCGCACCTATGAGAAGGCAGACAATATGGGCGATGCCAGAGCCATGGCTGCAGCAGCTGCCGCATACGGCAAATACCACCTGCTCGACAAGGAAGACCCTGTGGATAACGGTTACGACATGATCCAGCCTCAGGTATTCATACCTACTACCGATCCTCGCCATCTCGGACTGAAGCGCATACCGAACGTGATGGGTACCATCAAGAAGCTCATCAGGAAATACACCGACAACTCCATGGATCTCATCAGGATCGAGAGCGAGGATTATGACGAGCAGCTCCTGGAATATACACCAACAGAAGAAGTCAAGGAAGAGGAGAATTCATTATGATAGAGCAATATTTCAATCCGGCACAGCAGGAAGTAAACCTCATCAATGCCCGCGACTCTGTGGTCGTGGGCGGTCGTGGTATCGGCAAGAGCATCCTGCATGCCACCTTCAACCTGCGCAACATGCAGCGCATGCCTGGCAGCGATGGCGGTTTCGTCTCTGCCAATACCAAGCGATGCCTTACCAATACCCTTCCTTCCATGCTCCAGCACTGGGAGCGATGGGGATTCCACCGGGGCAAGCATTATCTCATCGGCATCAAGCCACCCAAGAAGCTGGGATGGCCGGAACCGGTAATCCCGCCTTCCAACTGGGAGAACACCATCTCTTTCTATAACGGGTCCATCGGTACCATCATCTCGCAGGACCGAAAGGGAACCTCCAACTCCCTCTCGCTCGATTACCTGGATATCGACGAGGCGAAGTTCATCAACTTCGAGCAGCTGAAGGATGAAACCTTCCCTGCCAACCGTGGTAACGTGAATCTTTTCGGGCGCCACTACTACCATCACGGCATGCTCATCACCTCGGATATGCCCGTAACCAAGAAGGGTTCCTGGTTCCTCAACTACAAGAAGGACTGCGACCAGCAGCTCATCGATGTCATCTCATCGCTCGTAGTGGAGGAATATGATATCCGCAACCGCATCAAGACCTCAGGGCACATCAGCCTCTATGCCAAGCGCAGACTCAAGGAGATAGGGCTGCACCTGGCACAGCTGCGCTCCAAGGCTCTCTTCTATAAAGAGTACTCTTCAGTATATAACATCGAGGTGCTGGGTATGGATTTCATCAAGCAGATGAAGCGAGATTTGCCTGCCCTCACCTTCCAGACCTCCATCATGTGCAAGCGCCCTTCCATCTCGCTCGACGGCTTCTACTCCAATCTCCGGGATGTGAACCTATATACGGCGCCCAACCTCGCCTATCTGGACGGACTGGAGTATGATATCGACAAGCTTCAGCATGTGGATTCACGCATGGATGATGACGTGGATTCCGACCGCCCGCTGTGCATCGCCTTCGATGCCAACGCCCTGATCAACTGGATAGCCGTAGGACAGGACAACCTGCGGGGTGAAGCCCGCTGCCTGAAGAGTATCTTCGTGAAGTATGAGGAGAAGCTGCCTGCCCTGCTCGATAAGTTCATGAAGTATTACGAGTATCACCGCTGCAAGGAGGTGAACTTCTACTACGACTCCACCTTCGTGGGCAACAACTATGCCCTGATGAATGATGACTTCCATACCTTCATCACCAACTACCTCACAGACCATGGCTGGTATGTGAACGATGTGTATCTGGGCAACCCGATGGGACATCTCGAGAAGATGCTGCTCCTCAACCGTATGTTTGTGGGAAGAGCTGAGCACAGGATAATGATCAATAGCGAGAACAATGAAGACCTGCTCATCTCCATCCGTCTTGCCGGAGTATATAATGGCAAGAAGGATAAACGTGGAGAGAAGCTGGCAGAGACTGAAGAGGATAAGCTGGAGGCCCGCACCGACGGTTCTGATGCCTTCGATACGCTGATGATTGGTATAGAGAAGTTCCCGCAGTCTGATGGGTACATCGCTACTGGTTCTATGCTATAACAAATAAGCTCTCATAAAAATTGTTCTAATGTAAATCTGGTGGTGGCATTCTTGCCCGACCGCCGTTGAGGGGAGTGCGCTGTGAAGCGTGCTCCCTTTTCTTTTTCTTTTACCTTCTTACAAATTCTTTAACGGTCGTTTACATATTCCGCCCGTCTCAAGGAGGCAGGAAGCGCCCTCGGGCGTAGGGCAGTGGGGGGTCCTTTCGGCGACAAAGGGGAATTATTTTCCCTTTGAATCCCTAAAACCCCGATAAAATCGAGGTTTTCCAACCTTTGGGTGTGGAAAACCTGTCGTAAAACGACACATTCGGCATCTTCAACTTCGAGGTCGAAGCCTGCCAAATGTTGCGATTTCATCGGTCTAAGGTATGTTTTCCGCTCCAAAGACCGCAAAACATCGTTTTTTCATAGCGCAAATTCTTCATCTCCCAGTATTGTATATTTTAGTTGAAATTTGCACTTTTTTATGCCCTGCTCTTTGTTCTTTTGGATATTATTTATTATCTTTGCCCTACAAAAGATAATAATGCTATGCATGATTCGGGCAGGCTTCGTGTAGAGCAATATATAACGATATACAGCTGTAATGGCTCGTGCTGAAGGACTGCCCTCTGGATGCACGAGCCGTTTTTATTTATGAGAAAAATAATAGGATACGATGATGATGAGTGGAGCCATTCAAGCGATGATGGCAGCGGATACTCAAATGAAGGTCATGGCAAACATTGAAAATTTAATTAAGGCTACAATGAGAATTATCAGGAAGTCTATTCCTACAGACCACTTGATAGCTCTCATCGCCTTATCTATCACCTGGCATCTGTCTGTGAGCTGCTGCCTGTTGTAGTGGTAAGCTTCCTCTGCATATTCTATGCTATCCAGCAGACAATTCTTCAGGTATATCTTGTTGGCCACATCATCACTTCCGCCCGAGTGTCTTCTTGCATAAGCAATGTTTTTGTCCTGCATATACCCACTTGCAGCGCTTCCTGCATACTTGAATCCGTGTACCGATATAACTTTAGTAAACATCAGCAATAAGGCATCGCTAATTCCGAACCATAGAACTAAAGCCAGCAAGAACTGCACCAGATCATGGGTATTAACCATAAAAGCAGTAAGTCCCGTAAAACATGTTAGCAGGAAACCAGTCATGGTGTAAGCTCTGTCTGTAGATTTGCGCAACTGCTCTAAAGAACTTCCCAATCTGGCATCGGCTCTAGCGAGAATAACCTGGGCTAACTCTACAGAGATAAAAGCCCGCATTTCTTTTGATATAAATCTTTCTTCCATATACTATATATAAAAAATGAAAAACACTGCAAAGTTAATCATTTTCCTCGATAAAACGAGTTTTCCTGTTCTAATTGTTAAATCTTGCTTAATAATACGTTTTTTCGTAGTAAATATTTGGATAATACGAATATTTGTAGTATCTTTGCATCGTCTTAATACAAAATGTGTTCAATGGATTTAAATTACAATTTAAACGAAAAAGAAGCGGAACTGATAGAGGCTATCAGGAATTACAGGCTATCTTACCCAGATGGTTATCCGCAATTATTATAGTATGCCCAGCAGCTTTTTGATGACTTGGTTGACATGCCAGAGTAACTAACAAAAAGCCCTCCCTTCGGGGAGGGCATTAAAAACAACGGAATTATGGAAATTGTAGCAAAAACAAACCAGGTTAAGGACAGTGCCGTAAAGCAGCGCATTCAGGATATCCAGTTATTGGTATCATGGCGCGAGATAGCACGCACTTATTTTGGAAAATCGTCGTCATGGCTCTACCACAAGCTTGATGGTATCGATGGTAATGGTGGTGTAGGTGGTTTCACCGAAGAGGAAAAAGTAATGCTCCGTGGAGCACTATGCGAGGTTTCAAATCGTATTCGTGCCGCTGCGGATAGAATCTAAGAAAAAAATGAGGCTAGGGGCTAAGCACTCCCCTATAAGACAAAAGACACCATAGCCTTGTGGTGCTAATCATGCGATTAGGCATGGTTAAAATTCAATTAACTAAATAAATATATAGAAGCAACAAAAATTAATACCCTCGGTACTTTCCGCACCGGGGGTATTTTTTTGCGGAATATGCACGGAAAATGCGGGGAAAATCGAGGAATTTCGGAGATAATCATTCGTTCTTGGCATGTAGCAGGACTACCAGCAGGAACAGGCATACCATGATAAGAACCAGGATACCCAGTATGCTTTTTACAGCATACCCCAAACCGCCATTTTTATGATAGTCGTGCCAGATGGGGCTGAATGAATCCAGCAGGGAGCGCTGCTGCTTCTCGAGCATCTCTACTCGCTTCAAGAGATCTTTTTCTTCCATACCTTAATATATATTATATCCATTAAAAACACCGCAAAGTTAATCATTTTCCACAAAAACACCGCACATTCCATTGATTAATGTTAAATAGTAGTAAAATAGATACGATTTAACCTAAAATATTTGGCTATTCGTAGTAATATTACTACCTTTGCAGTGTTGAAATCAATAAACAGCGTTCTATGAAAACAGTTAAAGTGAGCAAGATCCTTAGGATCTTAAAGAAAGACGGTTGGGTTAAGGACCGTCAGAAAGGAAGCCACAGGCAATTCGTGCACCCTACCAAAAAGGGGACGGTCACCGTCAACGGTGGAGATAACGATGACGTTTGGGGATTTCTGCTTAAAAGCATCGAAGAGCAGTCAGGGCTTGTGTTCTAAACACAGCCCGCTCTTCGGAGCTGACGCTGTTTCGCATAGCGTGTTTGTGGTTTCGGCACTGAGCGAACTTGGCAAGAGCCTCGGTCGCTCCTTCAGTGAAATATATTAAAGACTATATATATATGAATAAGGTTATCATTGATACGGCTCGCACGGAGCAGGGATACAGCGCAGCATGCAGCTTGCTGCCTGGTTGGGTTGTTGCATATAGCGGCGATTTCGAGGGCTTCCGCCAATACGTGCAGGAGAGCATCGACTTCGAGATAGAGGGCTACAAAGAAAGGGGCACGGCTTATCCTGATGTCTTTGATGGTGAATACGAGCTTTACTTCAAGTTCGATGTCCGCTCACTCCTGGACTACTACCGTGGCATCTTCTCCTTTGCCTCGCTCCAGCTCATCACGGGCATCAACCAAAAGCAGTTGGCTCACTATGCCTCTGGCATCTCCAAGCCGCGCCCAGCGCAAGCCGAGAAAATTGCCAACGGCTTGCACAGATTAGCTAACGAATTACAAATGGTCACTGTTTAAGATTTCAACATCAAGGGCTGCTGACCACAGCCAAATGGCAGCCATGTACAATGGTTGTACTTCATGGAATTAAAAATTAAAAGATCGCTTTAGAAGCCCCTGGTGCGAGATGCATCGGGGGCTTTTTCATTCCCCTCCCTCCCCAAATCACCATGTTTTTATGCTCTATAACATAAAAAAGTCATTTATTTCAAAATTTCTCGCTTTTTTTTTGGCGGTTCCAATTATTCTTCGTACTTTTGCCATCGCTTATAAGATAGTAGTAATCTACTCAGCGATGGCGACTGTTTCGCCTAGGCTTCACGCCGTGGGCTTTTTTTATGCCTATAAAGTATCATTTTCCCGGCAGCGGGAAAAAGGTCTTTTCAATATGGCGGTTGCATGATCCGTAAGATACTTGCCCTTCGCTGGGAAAGCTACCATCTTATAAGCAGCGGTGAATGTGACCGCCACCATTGTATTTATACATCAAGGTCGGTCTATAATGCTTATAAGATGGCAATTATGCAGAATTCTATTTTAATTAATGATGCACAGGTGAGACCTGCAGGCATCAACGTCAACGAGGGCATCCATACCCTCAAGTGTGCAATCAAGCGTGAGGCTAAGCGCCTCTGGGCTACCAAGAGCGAGGCCTTCAGCTGTCTCTGCGGTGAGAGCGTCACCTATGGTGATGTAGCTGTCACCATACTAGGCATAGCTGCATTCGTGGCTGTCATGTTCGTAGGTGGTTATCTTTTCGGAGGGGAGGTGATGTAGTTATGGAAGAGATGAATAAAAAGACTCAGGACGTAGCGGTTAGTGCATCACCATGGCAAGATATTGCCCAGGTTGAGGGCAATAAAGTGCCATCACCGGATAAAATTGAGAGCGTCGGCACGCAGGATGAGCCGCTTACTACAGAGAAGTTCTATAAGCTCATTGAAGCCAATACGGCTAAGCTGAATAAGCTTCGCCTGGACTACGCCAATAAAATGTCAGACCTGCATGATGAATATGATAATGAGCTGGACAGTATTCTCGCAGTGGAGCACCAGGCAACTGATGAGCTCCATGATGCAAGAATGGCGTATGAGAAAGCCAAAGTGCAGTACGAGCTAAAACTTCGCGATCTGAAAAAACAACGCAACGAGGCAGGTCGTAGACACAACGTAGGCAAGGCTGAAGCCAAGAACTTCTGGACTGCAGAGAACGAGAATATCCAGAGCGAGCGCAACCGCATCTTCAAGCGCTATAGAGATTCGGGGTGGGTACTTTCGGAAGAAGCCAAAGGGCTCCTGCATCCAAGTTGGGAGAGAGACAAGAAAGGAGGAATGAGCGATGAAGAAAAGTAGAAACCGCAGAAGACGCACAGCAAAGCTGAATATCAAGGATATCTTCAACATCAAATTCTTCATTACTGAAGGCAAGCAGATGAACGCCCATAAGGTGGAACTCAAATTTCAGAGAGACAACAAAGTTGTCGCATCAGTTGTTTACATCGAGGATGCGCCACACAAACAGACTATTATCCGATGGTATGATCATCGCTACTATGCTCTTCCATATGGAGCTAAGGAGGCTAAGCAACTCAATATGACTTTGGCCAAGTTGAAAACCATAAACAAAGATTAGGCATGAACGAAAATAATTCAACCAACCTGCACATGACAGCAGACGTCTGGAATGCGCTAGTAGATATGATGAACGTTGGCCAGCTGGACAACTTCATCGAGACTCTTGAGTTTGCTCAAGACAAGTTTATCTCAAACGAGGTAATAACCAATGCCGTGGATGATTTCGGCGGTGCCGGACAGGTTCTCCTGATGCTCAATGCATTCAAGCGCATGGAGAACCTCTTCAAGACCATCAACCAGGCACTGAAGGCGAAAGGAGGTGTGGCATAATGAGAGAACGCAAACGTATCGTGGGATTCTCGCCTAATGGCAACTCCCCGGAGCCAGCCGTAGAGGAGAAGGAGACCAATCCGGACTATACCCGCATGGCTCTGGACCAGTATCTGGCAGACTACAAGCCGTACAATCCGGAAGAAGATGATGTACATTGTGACTACAAGACCTCGAAGGAGATACAGAACGACCTCAGGGATATGGTTATCGCTCCCGTCTCCACCATCACCGAATATATGGTGGAGCGAGGTTTCAAGATGGTTAAGATAGAAGGCGGAACGCTCGCCTGGCATCTGCAGTACGACCATCCCTTCTAGAAAAAATCAAGCTTTTGCATTAATAATTAAATACTGGTAAGGCTAAGCGTAGCCTGCGCTTCGTAAATTATTTCAAGTTAATAAGCAGTGGGGGTGTGTCATAAGTCTATGGCGCACCCTTTTCGTTTTTTCTCCTTTTCCCAGATACGGAATTGAAAAAAAACGTTTTTATTTACAACAAAGCCCAAACTTTCACAAGCTCGGGCTTTGTCTTTCCGCAAAAGATTTGTATCTTTGCAGAAAACTTCTTTAAGTATGGCAAAGATACAAATAAAATCTGAAACTCGGCACGAATTGAGCTTTTTTCCTAACTCTTTCGATGATTTTGTGCCAAAAGACAGCAAAGTACGTATGGTGGACCGTATTGTCCGCAGTATGGACATCAACCCTCTCATGGATACCTATGATGGGATTGGCGCTCCTCCTTATAGTCCGGTGATGCTCCTAAGTTTAGTTGTTTTTGCCTATATCAATGGCGTTTATTCCTGTCGTGGCATAG
>ERZ791833.53-NODE-53-length-64793-cov-153.912_pt1 | contig 64793 bp, 60 predicted proteins | sample MGYA00510294_ERZ791833 | MGnify/ENA primary metagenome ERZ791833 (study PRJEB30046, sample SAMN00715270) | human gut metagenome | study: EMG produced TPA metagenomics assembly of the A metagenome-wide association study of gut microbiota in type 2...
ACTGCCAAAGACCATCTCCGGCAAGATTCGAAGAGTAGAGATTCGAGAAAAAGACAATAAAAAGAAATAATGATTGAAGGGGCAAGGAATTTTAAACAACAGATTCCTTGCTCCAAATAAATATCGGCATAAAATGGGAAAAAGAATCGTAGTAAAGGTGGGCAGCAACGTGCTGACCCGAGAAGACGGAAAACTGGATGTAACGAGAATGTCGGCGATTGTTGATCAGATTGTCTGGCTCAGAAAGCACGACTATGAGGTGATTCTGGTTTCTTCTGGAGCCGTGGCTGCCGGAAGAGCCGAACTGCATGTTGACCATCATTTGGACAGCGTGGAGCAACGCCAGCTGTTCTCTGCCATCGGACAGGTGAAACTCGTAGGTCTCTATTACAACCTTTTCCGTGAATATAAAATAAAAATAGGTCAGGTATTGACCATGAAGGAGAATTTCGGTGCCGAAGAGCAGTATAAGAACCAGGAGGCCTGCATGCAGGTGATGCTGGAAAACAACGTACTCCCTATCGTCAACGAGAACGATACCGTGTGCATCACCGAGCTGATGTTTACGGATAACGATGAGTTGTCTGGCTTGATTGCCAAGATGATGAATGCCGACACATTGATTCTATTAAGTAATGTGGATGGCATCTACAATGGTGACCCAAGCGAGCCTACCACCCGCATCATCCCATCGGTTTATTACGACCGTGACATCAGTGAGTACATCCTTGCCAGCAAGAGCCGTCACGGCAGAGGCGGTATGACTTCTAAAGTAAAGACCGCCCACGATGTAGCCAATGCCGGCATCAAGGTAATCATCGCCAACGGCAATACGCCAAACATCCTCATCAATCTGAAGGAGCATCCGATGGAGACCCTTCATACTGAGTTTGTGGCAAGACCGCTAAACAAGTAAAATCATTAGGGAAAAAAGATACAGATACCTAAAAAAAAGCAGCAAGCCTATTATAGACTTTGCTGCTTTTCGTTTTTATTATGGATAGTTGATACGTTATTCTAATACCAATACATGGCTGGTTCCATCGGTCTGGCTGAATACATTCAAGCCGACTTTCATCAGATAGTCACCGCTGTACTGCTTGCCATTGCACTCCAAATCAGATTCCTTGCCAGGCATCAGATTGGTCTCCTTTACGGTATAAACCTTATCGGCATCCAATCCCTGCATCTTCACATTCATCACAGGCTCCTTGTAGCGTGGATGCAAGTCGTAAGCAAAGAGAACGGCACGCTGCTTGTCCTTACTTACATAGTTAATGGCACAGTGGTTGCCTTCGTATGGAGAAACCAGACGATACTGGTCGCCATCAAGAATCATCGGCTTCATGTTATCGTAGTTCTTGACTGCATTCTGCACAAACTTGTATTCATCACCAGAAAGCGACTTGAGGTCGATATCAAAGCCCAACTTACATGAACTGCAAACATCGGTGCGGAACTTCACACTGGTATTCTTGTTCCAGTTAGTTACATGCGAACCCATGGTCTTGGCTGGGAAGAACTTTGACAGGCTCCACTGGATGTAGAGACGCTCGTATGGATCCGTATCGTCTGAACACCAGAATTCAGTGAAATACTTAAGCATCTCGTAATCCATTCTGCCACCACCACCAGAGCAAAGCATCATCGGCAACTTAGGATACTTGTTATGAATACGGGTAAGCACCTTGTAGATACCACGGACATGATCGATATAGAAATTACCCTGATTCTCCTTATGATATGGAGAATAGATATTGGTTATCACACTGTTGCAGTCCCACTTGAAGTAAGCCACATCCGGATTCTCCGTCATGATACGATCCACGATGCCGAACACATAATCCTGTACCTTAGGATTACTGATATCAAGTACCAGCTGGTTGCGGTAATAATAGGTATCACGCTTTGGCTGCATAATCACCCAGTCGGGATGCTTCTCAAAGAGTTCACTCTTAGGATTCACCATCTCAGGCTCAATCCAAATACCAAACTTTACACCAGCCTTTTTGGCATCTCTAACCAATCCTGGTATTCCATCAGGCAGCTTGCTCTTGGTAGCCTCCCAGTCGCCGAGACCTGCATGGTCGTCCTTGCGAGGATACTTGTTGGCAAACCAACCATCATCAAGCAAGAACATATCTACACCCAGGTCCTTGGCATCCTTCATCAACTCAGCAAGACTCTGCTGGTTGAAGTCGAATCCGGTATTCTCCCAGTTGTTCAAGAGCGTAAGGCGATCTTCCATACCCATGTTTACCTGATACTGACGAGCCCAATTGTGCAAATTACGGGAAGCCTCACCGATACCATTATCGCTCATGGCAAAGATAAACTCAGGGGTAGTGAACGTCTCACCAGCCTTCAGTTTATAGTTAGAGGCGTATGGATTGATGGCAGGGATAACACGAAGGGCTCCCACGTTATCTACCTCGAAGGTAAAGCGGAAGTTGCCAGGCCATCCGATGGTTCCAAGCATCACCTTGCCCTCATTCTCCTTGGCAGGCTCATCGAATCCCAGTTCAAAGAAAGGCTCCTCCTGCATGGCTGCACGGGTACCCAACTTGGTATCAACAATCTTCTTACCAGCAGTCAACTGGCAAGTCTCTGGCTGTCCTTCCTTAGCCCAGTCGCTATGATAATTGGTTACGAAATACTTGTTTGCCTTGAAATAAAGCATTGTAGAGCTATATCTCCAAAGCGTAACCGGAGCTTTCTCCTTATGAGAGATTTCGCTCCATGCCTTGATGACGTTCACCTTAGGATAAGCTGCATAGTGGAGCTTCACGGTCAGCGGATACACCTTGTCCTTAAGAGTGATGATGGTCTCAACACCGCCACTGATAGCCTTTTCTTCAGAAGACTGATAATACAAATAGGTGGTCATGTTACCATCGGCATGGGTCACTGCCACTGCCGGCTCGAAGAAATCTTCAGCACCAGAGGTTGCATAAACCTCATGACCTCGCTGGCAGACGGAACCATCAGAAGCCGCATATACATCCCACTTCAGATGATTGTAATCTGAAGGATTCTTCAACTTGTCACCCAGATACACTTGGTAGAGGCGACCCTTAGGAGAAACCTGCATCACGAGGTCGGTCTTGTCGGTTGACACTCGGATGGTCTTTTGAGCAGATGCCATGATAGATGTCATGCACATCGCTGCGATAATCATAAATACCTTTTTCATCGTTCTTTGGTTTTTATGTGATTGCTTTGTTATAATTAAACGCTATAATTCTTTCGTTATTATCTTAGAATTTGATTCCTGCAGAGAATTCCACCGTGAACGGACGGAGATAGCTGCCACTCATGTACTTGCCGTCATATTTGCCAGCTTCCTGCTTGGTAATCAGCTCAGAGCCGCTAATGGTACCCTTGGCACCCTTCTCGTTGAAGATATTGATGACACTCACACCAAGGCTCAGCTTCTTGTTCACATTCCAGTTGATTCCGCCGAAAGTCTCCCAGTGACCATTGAAATAGAGTGCCTCCTGAAGGTTGGCATAGGTCTTACCGAAGTAACGGAAGCTCAACCAGGCATTCAGATTCTTGGTGATATCATACTTAGGGTCCAACTCGATAAGAACCTGAGGAATCTCCTTGACAATCATATTATTGGCATTCACACCCATAGACTGACCGTCACTGAACGTTACGCTCGCATTATAGTTCTTATACACCGGCTTCTGATAGGTGAAGAGTGCATGCATGTGGAAGTTCTTGAACGGATTGATTTCTGCCGAGGTTGTCCAACCCAATGTCTGGATATTATAGATGAGCAACACGGTCTTGCCCTCTGTAGTGCCAGGCTTGGTAAGATTCTGCTGGTCGATATTGTTCGATTTTGAAATGTAGGTCACCATTGAAGAAAGGTCAATCCAATCGTTCTTGTAGAAAATACCACCACGAATCAATGGAATGGTTACTCGCTTATACTGCTCCTCGGTAGGTCCTGTTCCTGCATACTCGCTGATGCGTGGGAAACGGGTGGCGATGGTAGCATCGGCAGTCAAACCAAACTGGCGGGTAAGGTTATACGTCAACTGTAAGGTGGCTGCATAATTCAATTTATCCTTGGTTACGTTCTTTGCTTCGATGCTGTGCTCGGTAGCAACAACAGAACCATCAGCAGCAGTGGCGTATGTATTATAGTTACCCATGTGGAATCCTGAGAAACGTGGAGTAGAAATCTGCTCGGCAGACATGCGGTAGTACTCCAATCTACCACCATAGAACACCTTGAACTTAGGACTTACCTTCCATTCGTCGGTAAAGTAGAGTGCCAACTTGTTCTCTGATCCCTTGGTGTATTCAGGACTCAACTCATTATAACCGAAAGTCTCAGAACGATGAGCTGTCTGCGCAGGATCAAGGGGATTGACATACATCTGGCTCAATGTGCGTGGATAAGCTTCTACGGTGCCTGCCCACTGGAACGAAGACGAATAGTAATTGAGATGGTAATACCACTCGTTTAAACCAATCATTAACTTATGGTTGTTCAACTGCTTAGAGATTTCGGTAGTCAAAAGCGCATTGCTCACCTTACCAACATGCAACCAGGTGCGACGGCCTTCTATATAGCCACTGTAGGCAGATCCATCAGAAAGCTGATAGCCATCAGCCTCGCTCACCTGAGAGATGGTACTTCCTCCGTAATCTACATAATTGGCACGTGGAGCATTCATATACTTGGCGTTGAATTTCCACAACCATCCATTATCAAACTGATACTGGCTGATGAGGGCAATTTCGTTGGCATGATTCTCACTGCCATCGCTCATATTCCATGTCTCCATCTTTCCTGACTTTGTATTCAAGTATTGGAAAGAACCTTGACGCTGCACGTATGAGTCCATACCCGGGTCAAAGCCATCAATCTTCTTGATACTGCCGTCGCCTGAATAGATAAACGGGGCTGCATTGGCAAAATTGCCAGGATTCTTGCTGTTGGAATACTTATATAATAAGGAGATACATCCCTTTCCATCATTCAAGATGCGAGTGATGCCGAAATGATAAAGTTGGGTACGGTCGGCATAATCAGTAAAGCGAAGCTTGAAACTACCTGGATCGAAATTCTGATACATACTGGCAGTATAAAGCCAATTGTCACCGATTCCACCAGACAGGTTGAGGTCTACATTCTGCATACCAAAATGGTTTGCCTTATAGTTGAGCTTGCCTTTGAACTCTTTCTGTCCCAACTCGCTGAAAGAAGAAACTGCGTATGCAATATTACCTGTAGCAATGGCAGACTCAGATGGAGTCATCAAGTCGGTACCTTTCAGTGAGGCATCGCTACGCCAATGGGCAGACAGTCTGTGTACGGAAGAAGAGTAAACGGCTGGAAGACCGTTTTCATATACGGTTACATCCTCGCTTGGCAATCCTATCTGGATTTCACGAGGCTTGTTGGCATCAGATGCGTTGAGCATCACATTACGCTCTTCCTTTTTCTCCTTGTTTTCAGATTCGTCAGAAGGAAGTGCATACACTTGGCTTGCAGCAGACATCGCTACCAAAGCCATAGAAAATGTACGGATTCTTAAGTTCATAATCTTACAGTTGTTTATTCTTAGTTTTACATGATTTCACTTGCCACCGAATGCGATTCGATTGCGGTTGCAAAGTTAAGGAGATTTTTCAGACATTGGCATCATGTGTAGGTTATGAGTAGATAAATATTAGGTTTATTAAGTCTATAACCTTCTAATAATCAAGCTATCAAAGATATTAATACTTTTTAATAGAGTAGATGGTAAAAAGAGGAATAAATGTAGTATCTTTGCAGAAAAATACAATTATAAGGCACTCTAATAGCCTATCAGATAGTAACAATAACAATTAAAAAGATAGTTATGAAAGTAGTATTGTGGTTCTTAATGATGCTTATGCCATTGCTGGCAAGTGCTTCTTCCGTAAACGAGGAACAGCTGTTCCATCGTTTAGACAGTTACATCGCTCAGCGAAGCAAGTTTACCCAAAGAAAAGAAGCGAAACTGCTAAGACTCAAAAAGCAACTATACATGACTTCCGACAAGCACAACCAGCTTAGGCTCTATAACCAGATCTACAGAGAGTATTATACCTACCGTTACGACTCTGCCATGACATACGCCAAGAAGGGCTACCAGCTGGCAGTACAACTTCAGGATGATTATTTCATCAACCTGAATAAAATCAATCGTGCGGCAGTGCTGTCAACAGGCGGTTTCTACAGCCAGGCAGAAGACTTAATGCTAGCAATGGATGTGGAGAAAATGTCACCTAAGTTATTGCAATACTATTATTATACCTTGACTTGGGTATATAACTACTGGGAAAATTTCTGCAACAAGTCGGAGTTTCAAGAAGGATTGGCAGCCAAGAAACGTTTTTATTTAGGCAAGACTCTTGAGCATATCGGCAACAAGGAATCCGCTCTTTATTACTATCTGTCAGGAGAGGTTGAATATCTTAAGCAGCGTACAAGCAAAAAAACACTTCAGTTCTACATGAAGGCGCTTTCTGCCTGTCCCCAGAACAGCCGTGTGTATGCCTCATCGGCTTATTGCATAGCCCGCTATTATTATGATACCGACCAAAAGGATTTATACGAAAAGTATATTGTAGAAGCAGCCATCTCAGACCAGATATGTCCCCTGAAGGAGAATCTTGCCCTTCAGGAACTTTCCACCTATCTATATAATAAGGATGCCTCCTATGCAAAGAGGGTTGCCAAATACATCTATTGCTCCATGGAGGATGCCCAATTCTACAACAACCGCCTCCGCATGGTAGAGATTTCCCGCATACTACCCCTTATCACAGAAACGAACCATCAGGCAGAAGTACGCAAGAACCGCATCGTAACAGCATCTCTCGTCATCGTGAGCATCCTGTCGCTAGGATTCCTTGCCATGGCTTTCTTTGCATTCAAGATGAACAAGCGTCTAGCCAAGAGCCGTAGGGAGATAAAAAGCCAAAATACACTCTTGGACGAACTGAACCAGAAGCTGCTCAACACCAATAAGCGAAGAGAGACCTATATGCATTTATTTATGGACATCAGTGCCGTATATATCAAGAAACTGGATGATTATCGCAAATTGGTAAGCCGCAAAATCAAGGCAAAGCAAACTGCCGATCTTCTGACTGCTATCAACAGCTACAAGCTGGCAGAAGAAGAGGCTGCCAACTTCTATATTCGCTTCGACAAGGCATTCATTGACTTATATCCGAATTTCGTGGAAGAGTTCAACCAACTGCTGTTGCCAGAAAAACAGATAGTTCTCCCTGCCCCTAACAGTCTCACCAAGGAACTGCGTATCTATGCACTGATGCGACTGGGAATTACGGATGGTCAGGAACTGGCCACCCTTCTGTTCTATTCTACGCAAACCATCTATAATTACAAGGCAGCCATCAGAAAGCGAGCCAAAGACCTCACCACTTTTGATGCAGCCATCAACCGACTATGTAATGTGATAGGCTAATAAATGGCAGAAATTTGAGAATGTTCCTCAACTTTCTGCCTTTTTCTTTTGCCCATTCAAAAAATAGTTGTACTTTTGCCATTACATAAAAGTTGTAACACTAAAGATGTAATGGTGTATGAAACTAAGAAACAAGAAATATCCAATGCATCATGAATCGCCTCTATGAAACCGAAATACAAGTTGATAGTATCAAGCAAGTAAATGCAGCAATTCTTTCAGTACTCGAAGGTAGAGAACCACAGTTTGAGAATATGGTACAGTTCTTCACAGAGAACCAGTTCTCGCTTCTGAAAGCTATAGCCAAGGATAGCATTGTTGCCCAGCCTACCTCTGGCAAGTTCATCAAGGAGCACAAGCTGAGTGGAGCCAGCAGCGTAAAGGCTGCCCTCAAAATCTTGGAAGACAAGGAATTAGTATATAGGACTCATGAAGGATACGTCATCTACGACAGATTCATGGATCTGTGGTTAAAGAGAATATAAACAAAAAATGTGCTTTAAACGTGCGGAATGTGCTTAAAAAAGACACATTCCGCACGTTTAAAGCACATTTCTCTCCTAGAAAGCCCTACATCTTACAATGATTACGACCATGGGGTTATCCGACAATCCTTATGCCAGGGATGTCCAGTCGGTAGTAACTATCATTGTACAATATTATACCCTATAGTTGTACAACCATACACCTTATAATTGTACAACTTCACACCCTATAGTCGTACGACAACAAATCTCGTGTTGTACAACTATGTATGTATTGTTTCCGATGCACTACAACTCGTTTGATTTACTCGTCCAACAATCAATATACTTAGTTCATAAAGTCCATACATTGGCATCATCACCATAAAACATGTGAATAAATCCGGAGGAGTTATCACTGCTGCAACAATACCTAGCAATACAAATGCATGGCGGCGATATTGCTTCATAAAACTTGCTTCTAATATCCCCATCTTAGCTAAGAAGAAAGACAAGATAGGCAGTTGGAAGACCAATCCCATCATCAATGTCAAAGTAACAAAGGTAGAAATATACGAATCTAAATTGATTTGATTAACCACACTCGTCGCCACTTGATACGTACCTAAAAAGCGCAAAGAGAATGGAAACAATATAAAATAACTCATTAACACTCCCAATATAAACAATAAGTATATAGCTATTGCCACCGACACGGAGTATCGGCGCTCATTCTCATACAGCGCAGGTGCAATGTAGCGATACAATTCTATCATAATATAAGGAGACACAAGAAGCAATGCCAAATATACAGATGTTGACATATGAACCATAAATTGGCTAGTCAACTCTGTATTTATCAACTGTATTGAGTAAGAATCAAAATGAAAAACCATCCCCAATCTTGCAAAACACTCCTCTATTAGGCGATAAGTTATGAAATGATTATCACTTGGACTCAACAACAAACGGAATGTAACATCCTTTGCACAGAAAATAATGACAGCTAAGCATACAGTAATACCAATGACGCGAAAGAGCATCTTGCGGAATACCTCAAGATGCTCTCCGAATGTCATCAGATTATCATTCTGATCATTTTCCATTATTCTCTACTTGTTCGTTGGAAGATTCTTTCTTATCAGAAGCATTTGGGGATGTTTCAGAAGCAGGAACGCCTTCATCCAAATCCGTTACCTCCTTCATCCCATCCTTGAAACTACGCACACCTTGTCCCAAGCCCTTCATCATCTCAGGCAGTTTCTTACCACCAAAAAGCAAGAGTACCAAAGCCGCAATAAGCAGCAACTCTGATGTACCTATCATTAACACTAAATTTATCATATGCCTAATCTTTTAGAATTATTACCTGCCACAAGTCTTATGCAACCAAATAAATCTCACAAGTATCAAAGTTGATTTCCCAGTTGCCACCTTCAACGCTCTCCCATTGATACTTGGCACCCATTCTGTCCCACCAAGACTGAAACTTTGTGCCTGTCTCACCAAGGTCTTTCACCAACTTCTCATACAACTCAGCATTGTCTGCTGTCAAAATCTTAGCCAACTCATTCAAGCCATTGCGACGCTCAAATAACTTTTGGATTTCATTCTTCTCTTCTGGGGTAACCTGCCCCACTACTTTTCTTGTTGCCATACTATTATCTTGTTAAAAAATACACATATTTCCTTACCATTCTTTTCTCACATCAAAAGGATCAAGGTAAGTTATCTCCTTGATTTCCTCTTGCTCTGGCAAGAATGCGCCATATTTACGGATTGCATTCAGCAAATCTCGGCTAGCATTACGTTCCAAGTGAGCCATTACGCATTGCTCGTGGCTTGGGGTGTTCACCTCGTAAGTCATCTTACGGTTTAACCAAATACAACGCTTACATTGATAGGCATCACAACGACTACATAGCGGAGCATGGTCAAGTTTATACAACTGTGGATTTTTGATGTCCAATCCATGCTTCACATCTCCAATGGAAGTATGCAACGCCCCCATTCCATCATCTTCATCTGTAAGATAGAAAGCTGGACAAACATAGAATTTACCATCAGGAGCCAAGGTGACACTCGTATCACCTGCACCACAGTTATTCATTTTTTCGAGCATCATGCGATCGGTCAAGAGATTCAACTGAACAACCTTGCCAGCGACATACAGTTTCTCTACTTCTTGTGAAAGCATTCTAAGCACTTCCGAATAACATTCGAAATCAGCATCCGTGAAATTTTCAACATCAGTAATCACCACATTCAATCGCTCCACCTTATTTAATAAAGCACAAACATTAGCTATTTCTTCGAATAGTTCGTGCTTAGAGAGCCTCAGGACGTATGATACACCTTGCTTAAAATCATTAGCTTTTGTACTAGGAATTTGATTGATGCCATCCATCGCCATCACATCAGCCTCATCACCAAGACTAGCTGGCTTGATGACCGTATGGTCGATACTATCCATCGCCTCCAAGTAATCCTTTGGCAAAGAATAGTTGGGATAAACGAACTGAATGTTCAGATTCTCCTTCATCGCATAGACGATGCCAGCTTTCAAAGTTTCAAACGGCATCAGATTCCGTTCTTTCTTATCATTTTGATAATGGCAGAAAGAAACAGATGTATCATCCAGTAATATCACGAGATATTGTATCATTCTGCACCTCCTTCCTTTTCGAGTTTACGATAGAGTTTATTCCAATAATAGTTGTTGGCACGCACACGAGCCTTGTGCATCTTGCAGATAGCGGTGGCTCGCTGATAGATGGTAGGCGTGTCGGCGGCATCATAGTTTTCACCTTGACACCAAGCACAACCCTCAGCCACCTCACAGTCGATGCACTCTTGGTTTGATTGTGTACATCTATCCAAGGTCAAGAAAGGACGAAGCTTATTCTTATCGATTCCTTCATGGATGTTTCCGATAATCCAGGCCTTCTTGCTACGAAGTGAATATTGGGCAAAACGAGTACAAGGATAGAAGTTGCCTTCTGCATCCACAGCAAGCATCATGCCTGCACCACACCAGTTTTGGTTTTGTAGTTGACAATCCATCGGTTTGCCCATGTGCTCTGAAAAGAACGAGCAAGCATAGTCTTGATAATAACCACCATCAATGATGGCATCCGCAAGACTGGTTAGCTGTTCCTCGAAGAGCGCATCATCTCCATCTTTCCAAACATCCTCAAACACACAGTTGATGTTCACCTCATGGATACCAAGACTATAGAGATGCAATACACTTTCCTTGATATAAGGAATGTCTGCACTACTAATCGTCACCTTCGTACCTGCCCCAGGGAATTGCTCCAACCACAATGGAATGTTTTTCACCACATCATCGTATGAACCTTTCTCTTCATCTGGCGTAGGCTGGATTCCTTGCTCCATTTCCTTGGTTTTCCAAATACGATTGAGGTCGTGCTTGCGCTTGGTACCATCAATGGTGATACCAATACTTAGATGTTCACGATTCTTTTTGATGAAGTCCTGCACCTTTTCCGAGCCATAGTTGATGCCATTCGTAGAGAAAGAAAAGCGATAGGAATTGAACCAATGGTGGTTTCTGCGAAACATCTCAACCTTGAGATAATCACAAATCTTATCTATCAAGTCTATCTCCAAGAAAGGCTCTCCACCTATAAAATCCCAGATGACACTCTCCTCTTTCATATCTTCCTCATGGTCGAGGATATAGTCAATAGCTGCCTTTGCTACCTCCCAAGACATTCGCTCCTTCGAGTTCTTGCCCACGAGGTAGCAGTATTTACAAGCGAGTTGGCAATCCTTCGTGACAATGAAAGTGATGTTCTTAGCCATGCCCGACTGCCACCCTTCATCATGCTCCTTAATATTTTCCATACTATAAACTCTTACTTACCATTCGACAAACACCTTTACAAGCTCCTTTGCAAGAACCACTACAACTAGTACATGCCAAATTACAACCTCCCTTACAATTACCTTTACAACCTGTATTACAGTATCCAGTACAGTATTCAGAACAACTTTTTGCACAGCTACTTGTACAGGTGTTTTGACATCCTTGATAACAACCTGTATGGCATGTTCCAGTACACTGTCCAGAACACCCATCGCTACATCCTCCAGAACAAGAACCAGAACAGCCATTTCCACAAGAGCCAGAACAAGAATTGGAACAGCCATTTCCACAAGAACCGCTGCAATTATTTGAGCAAGAAGAGCATCCTGCACCTGTAGAAGTTCCTTCGCAGCCACCATAACATGTCTCTATACACGCACTCGAACAGGAGTTGTCACATCCATCATTGCACCCATTGTAACAAACAGATTCACAATCTTCACAGCCAAAAACTTCCTCTTCCGCACTACCTTTAGAACAACCTATAAAAAGTGGAGTTGCAACTATCAATCCTACAAATGGAAGAGTTTCTTTTATTGCCCTTCTAAAAAACTCCCGACGACGCAAGAGCTTTTCCTTATTTTTCTTATTATAGTTCATATTTATATTTTATAATTCATATTTTATTTTGCACCATTTACACAAGATGATTGACAATTAGAACTACACGCATAAGAACAAGTCTGATAACAACGGTTATTGCAAGTTCTTGCACAACCAGAGCATGAGGTTCCCTTACTTGCAGCCTTACACCCACCTCCACAAGTATCATTGCAAGAACCATAGCAATGTGACTTACAAGTTGCAGCGCAATTGTAGTCACAACTCGCCTTACAACCAGAAGAACATGATGAAGCACAATTAGAACAACCGCTATTAGTAGAATTGTTTGCACAACTATTGTTACAACCTGTTTGGGATATTCCATCCGTAACTGCTCTTAGACTTCGTTCGTTATCTAACACATCATTCAAATATAAACGTCGTTCTTTTCCATTTTCTTGTATACACAAGACATAAGCATCTGCTCCTCCTGCAGACACATGAATATCACCAGTCCAATATTCTGCACCTTTACCTCTACTATATCCCGTTTCCCAAGAACCGTTATACTTATAACGTGTACCAGCAAATGGTAAGAATATTGATTTTTTATTCTTTTTACTAATAAATAATAAGCCATTTACATTATTATATGTGAATAACTTTACATTACAAGAATTTAAAAGTTCCTCAAAATGGTGCTTCGACGGAGTTCTCCATTTTGTTCCCCAAGCTTCAGTAATACGGTCAAAAGAAGTACCACTTATCACCGCATCACCCCAATAGCCTGCTGATTTCAAATTGCCAATAGTTCCTTTGATTCCTTGACATCTTGTCCCATACCCTTCTGGAGATGATGCCCCATAATTACATGTTGCCCATTTTATGCTTAATCCTAAATCAACATAACCATATCCATTGATAGTTCCATCCGCATTAGAAACAGAAGAAGAAGTATTGCCAGCACTTCCAGAGTTTCCTTTCCCAGAACCATTGTTATCAAAATCATCTCCATCATCCCAAAACTCATCGGAAGACTTGCTACACCCCACCCAAAAAGAAGGCATAGCTATGGCTGCCATAACAGGCAAAACTGTTTTGGTTGCTTTCTTAAAAAACTCCCGTCGACGCAGAAGTTCTTCGTTACTTCCATTTCCCATAAATTACTTATTTGAATATTCACAGGTTGCACGGCAACTATTCTTACAAGTACCACGACAAGTATATAAACATGTAGTACGACAACTACCTTTGCAATCCCCCCGACAAGTTGTTTGACAAGTATATTTACAACCACTATAACAACCTGTAGAGCAACCATACTGACATCCCATAGGAGTTTCTACAGCCTTCATAATATTAGGAACTCCAGCCAATACTACCGCACCAAAAACTGGCAGCACACCCTTAGCTGCTTTCTTAAAAAAGTCTCGACGTGATTGAAGTTCTTCCTTTTTCTTATTTTCCATAATAAAAAGTTTTATGCCTTACAGAGCATCCCCAACTAGGCGATTAAAAATGATAGGTATAGATACTAAAAAAGACGTGGGAGTCTCTACTTCTCGTCCATCCCAAGTCTCAGGCTCTCGCATTGCCTATGCTCAAAGGATAGACAACACAGATAGCCCACGTCATGACGCATTATAATATACCGACATACAGAACACACTATTGCTATCAAGCAATAATACGCCCCTACATGTCAGGTTACAATACACCCTTCGTGGACGTTTCCAGTTGTCGTTCTCTTCTTGAGCATATTCAAATTTGCGAGATTTGAGACTCAAAGATAACGTTCCGTAACGTCCTTTACCAGTAAATAACCCACTCACCCATACAAACGGGCTAACTGAGTCGGTTGCAAAAATAAGAAATAATATCGAAATCACCAAACTTTTATCGAAAAAAGTGAAGAGAAAGATTGCTTTTTCGATATAAAATCGTATCTTTGCACTTTGAACAGCTAAAATCAGTAGCATCATGAAACAACCCGGCAAGAAATATAACGATGAAGACAATATGCTCGTCAACGACTTGCGCTCCATCGTCAGCAAGGCTCGCAGCAAAACATTTGCTGCCGTCAATTATTCTCTGGTGGAAAGAAACTGGAGAATAGGACAACGTATTGTAGAACAGGAACAGAACGGAGCATCACGTGCTGAATACGGAAAGCATGTGATAGAGGTCGCTTCGGCTGCTCTTACAGAGGAATTCGGGAAGGGATTCTCGGAGACAAACATCATGAATTTCAAGAAGTTCTACCTGAAATTCAAAGAGTTAACAATTCCTCAGACACTGTCTGAGGAATTCAAAAAGCAAAAACATCAGACACTGTCTGATGAATCTTCTTTGCTACCCCAAAAAGGTCAGACACCGCCTGCCCAATTCGAACTACGCCTTCTTCCTTGGTCTCATTACGAGCGACTTATACGAGTAGAAGACAAAAAGGCTCGTGAATGGTATGCAAAGGAGGCATTCGAGCAAGGTTGGAGTTTCAGAACCCTCAACCGCAATATCAACACCTTATATTATGAACGTCTTCTTATGTCAAAGAAGAAGCAGCCAGTCGTTAACGAGATGCAAGACAAGACAAAGGCTTATCAACAAGACAAACTCGAATACATCAAATCACCAGTTGTCTTGGAATTCCTTGGATTACCAGAAGACACCTCCCTCGCTGAATCAAAATTAGAGACTGCCATCATCAATAATCTAGAGAAGTTCTTGATGGAAATGGGAAAGGGATATGCACTCGTGGCTCGTCAGCAACATATCCGAACCGAGGAAAACGACTACTACATCGATCTGGTATTTTACAATTACCTCATCAAATCATTTATTTTGGTCGATTTGAAGGTAAATCGCATCACTTACCAGGATGTAGGACAGATGGATATGTATCTTCAGATGTACGACAAGATGAAAAAAGGACCAGACGACAACCCTACAATCGGCATCATCCTTTGTACCGAAACAGATTCGGATGTGGCACGATACTCTACCCTCGCCAAAAACGACCAGATGTTCGCAGCAAAATACAAGCTTTACCTACCAGACAAGGAAGACTTGAGAAGAGAAATCGAACGACAGAAGGAACTGTATCTAATGGCTCATCCTGAAGAAAACGATAAAGAGTAATTCTTCTGGATGTATCAGAATAATTAGAAGGAACCATTACAAAAAGGTCAGGCGCTGCCTGACCTTTTTAAATCTCATTTTCCGTATAACTATCCATTTATCTATTAAACTATCACTTTTTCTTGCATAAAGTTTGCAATTTCCGATATTTATGCTTACCTTTGCCGTTGTTAAGAGGGAACTCGTAACACATTACAAAATATCTTATCATAAAATAAGAAAGGAAATAGCAAATGGAACTGAAAGAAACTTTCCAACAGGTGAAGAAGGCTAGCAAGACTCTGGGCTTGCTGACCGATGAACAACGTAACGAAGTGCTAAAGGCGGTGGCTGATGCTATCATCGCAGAAACTCCTGCGCTCCTTGCAGCAAACGCAGAAGACTTGGCTAAGATGGACAAGGCGAACCCGCTCTATGACCGACTGCAACTCACGGAGCAGCGACTCCAAGACATCGCAGCCGATATGAGACACGTCAGTACCCTACCCTCACCGCTCGGAAGGATTCTCAAGGACAAGACCCTGGACAATGGTTTGCACCTACAAAGAGTGGCAGTACCTTTCGGAGTCATCGGCATGATCTACGAGGCCCGTCCTAACGTAACCTACGATGTTTTCTCACTCTGTTTCAAGAGCGGAAATGCGTGCGTACTGAAAGGTGGAAAGGATGCAAACGCCTCAAACTCAGCGGGTGTCGAACTTATCCACAGGGTGTTGATAACTTTTGGTATTGATCCGAATGTTGTTACACTGCTCCCTGCTACCCATGAGGCTACCGGCGAAATGCTGAATGCCGTGGGCTATATTGACCTCTGCATTCCTCGTGGAGGAAAGAAGCTTATCAACTTCGTTCGAGATACAGCCAAAGTTCCGGTTATCGAAACCGGAGCCGGTGTGGTACATTGTTACTTCGACAAGGATGGCGACCTGGAGATGGGCAAGCGCATCATCACCAATGCAAAATGCCGAAGAGTGAGCGTATGCAATGCGCTCGACTGTCTGCTGATTCACGAAAGCAGATTAAGCGACCTCCCTGTCCTCTGTGAAGGACTCGCCGAGAAGCAAACCAAGATTCATGCTGATGCTAAGGCTTACGAAGCTTTAAAGGGTCACTATCCTGACACCTTATTATATAAGGCAGAGGAAAGCGAAGCGAAGATGAAGGAAACAGATACTAACGTGAAGAGCATCTGGAACACCGAATGGCTCAGCATGCAGATGGGCATCAAAACCGTTGTTTCAGAAGATGAGGCACTCGAACACATCGCTACCTACGGCAGTGGGCACAGCGAGAGCATCGTTTCCAACAATGAAACTGCCCAGAAGAAGTTCCAGGCAATGGTAGATGCAGCCTGCGTTTATGTAAACGCTCCTACCAGCTTTACCGATGGCGCACAGTTCGGATTGGGCGCAGAAATTGGCATCAGTACCCAAAAGCTTGGAGCACGCGGACCAATGGCGCTAGAAGAAATTACCACCTACAAGTGGTTGATTACAGGTCAGGGACAAATAAGGAAGTGAAGAACGAAGAGTGAATAATTCAATAGCAATATATATCAGAAATAACAAACAAAAAAAACGAAATAACAATGAAGACATTCTTTAATGTTGAAGACCTTGGCGACCTGAAAGCAGCGCTCGCCGAGGCACAGGAAGTGAAAGCAAACCGTTTCGGTTATCAGGAGTTGGGCAAGAACAAAACCTTGCTGATGATATTCTTCAATAACAGTCTCCGTACCCGACTGAGTACACAGAAGGCTGCTATGAACCTGGGCATGAACGTTATCGTGCTCGATGTAAACGCAGGTGCCTGGAAACTGGAGACAGAGCGTGGCGTCATCATGGATGGCGACAAGAGTGAGCACCTGCTGGAGGCTATCCCTGTGATGGGTAGCTTCTGCGACCTTATCGGTGTGCGTAGCTTTGCCGGTCTGAAAGACCGTGACTACGATTATGCCGAGACCATCGTCAACCAGTTCGTGAAGTACAGCGGTCGCCCAGTCTTCGCTATGGAGACAGCCACCGTTCACCCACTCCAGGCATTCGCCGACCTCATCACCATAGAGGAGCATAAGAAGGTGGCTCGTCCTAAGGTAGTCCTGACCTGGGCTCCTCATTGCCGTGCCTTGCCTCAGGCTGTTCCGAACTCATTCGCCCAGTGGATGAACGCAGCCGATGTTGATTTCGTGGTTACTCACCCAGAGGGCTATGAGCTTGATCCTAAGTTCGTAGGCAATGCCAAGGTAGAGTACGACCAGAAGAAGGCTCTGGAAGGTGCAGACTTCGTTTACGCCAAGAACTGGAGCTGTCCGGGCGTGAAAGACCCAGCACAGTATGGCGAAATTCTGAGCAAGGATATGAGCTGGACCATCGACGAGGAGCACATGAGCTGGACCAACGATGGTTGCTTCATGCACTGTCTGCCAGTTCGCCGTGGCTTGATTGTAACCGATGATGTCATTGAAAGCAAGAACAGCCTGGTGATTCCAGAGGCTGCCAACCGTGAGATTTCAGCCGAGATTGTCATCAAGCGTATGCTCGAATCACTATAAAACAGGAAATAAGAAAAGATAGAGGGAAGTAAAGGAAAGCATGCCTTTATTTCCCTCGTTTCCGTTCTATCCAGCCTGTTCCTCTCCCCATATCTCGGTATTTTTATCTTTTCATCCTGTCTATATTCTTATATCTCAGATATTATCCGTACCTTTGCTGGCGAAAAAAGAAAAACAAGATGGACAAATACATAATACTATCACCAGAAGCTAAGGGTTCATTCAATGATCGCCTTAACTTTCTGTATCTAAAACTAGGTAACATTCTCGATACAGAGAAACTGGAAAATCGTACCTTGCAATATTGTAAGGTATTCCTCAGCGACGCCCAGAACCAGATAAAAGAGTTAGAAGAATCTCTCCTTTATCAGGAGTTTCTGAAAGGCGCAAACCTCACTATCGTGGAACAGACTCCACTGAATGGCAGCAAGGTGAGTCTGCTGATCAAGACAACGGACTCCCAGACTTCCATTCTCTTCCACAGTCTTCGCCTTACAGAGGAGGAGGCTAAGGGAAAGGATTCGTACGAACAGACCCGTCTTCTCTTCAATAAATACCTGAAGACTATCGAAGGTACGGATATGACAATGGAACGCAACCTGATTCGCACCTGGATATACGTCACCAACATCGATGTAAACTATCAAGGCGTAGTAGAAGCCCGTAATGACATCTTCGATAAAGAGGGATTGACAGCCGACACCCACTACATCGCCAGCACAGGTATCGGTGGCGCCACTCCGGTACGCCATGCAGCTGTAGCCATCGACTTCCTCACCATCCCCCATATCAAGGAAGAGGACAAGAAGTATCTTCAGGCACTCGAACATCTGAATCCTGCCCATGAATATGGAGTAGCCTTCGAACGAGGAACCCGGCTTACGCTACCTACCCATACTCTCCATCCAGAAGGAAGCCAGCAGTTCAAGCAACAATACTTCATCTCCGGTACAGCCAGTATCGACAAGCATGGAGATGTGGTCTATGAAGGAGACATCGTGCGCCAGACCGGCAGACTGCTTGAGAACATCGGCGCCCTGCTGAAAGATGGCGATGCCACGATGAATGATATCCAATACTTCATCATCTATCTGCGCGACATCTCCGACTATCATACGGTTGACAGACTGATGCAGCAGTTTTATCCACAAATCCCCCGCATCATCGTGGAGGCAAAAGTATGCCGCCCCGGCTGGCTGATAGAAATGGAATGCATTGCAGAAAAACAAGAACAGAAATAAATGCTGATAAATGCAGGAATTTACAACCAAAAGCTCTTCACCTTACGCCCTGAAACGCCCATAAACAGGGCGTTTCAAGGGGTGAAGAGTTATCAGCGACTCTTCACCGCCTGGAATGCCGATAAACACAGGGGATTCCGAGCAAAAGGTGAAGAGTGAAGAGTATTTCTTCGTAAGCCTTGTAAAAAAACGAAACAAAGGCATTGGGGAAGGCTGTTCTAGGCGAACAGTCCACTAGCGGCTATAGCGCCAGTAGGCTGTCTGTGGTTTGCCTGTTAACTGTCTGTCGTAAACAGCTTATGAATTACCAATTAGAAGTCTGATTAAAACAGGCAGATAATAACAGTTTCCAACATCATCAAACAGAAAAAGTATTACCTTGCCGCTATTGAGCAGCAAGGTAATTACGTACAGGATTGGCATACATCTCGAGAAATTTCTCTCTCAAGTAAGCTTCATCCTTATTTGGAAGGTCAATTTTCGCAAGCTGACCAGCCATATATTTTTCAAATTTTGCCTTATCTTCGGCAGTATATTCAGCCTGATGAGCAGTTGAGTTTTCAAGCAAATCAAGAGCCACATAGTTGCCCGGATAGAGGCGGTAGTTCTTGAATATCTGCTCATCCATATAGGCGGCTACCTTATTATATATATCCTGCTTAGGCATATCAGGATCAAGACTGTCCAGATAATCATCAAGACATGGAGCTGCATGATAATGCACATGGCCCTTATAACCGAAGATACCGGTCTGCATGCTTACCAGGTCATCCATTGGTCCCTTCTTCCAATCGGCATTATCGCGCTTCTGCTGGAACTCCTTTGCCTTCAGGAAATCGCATGGATCATATTCGTAACTGATAGAGAGCGGTACGAGATGAAGTTGTTTCAGGCGGTCGATAATGCTGCCCTCACCGCCCATCGACATCATCTGCAGAATACTCTTCTGGGTGCGGTCATTACTGTCCTTGGCCCTACCCTCGCGCTGGGCTATCCAGATGTTCTCGTTCTTCTCCTTGATGGCAAAATGCATATAGTCAGAGAGACGCTTGCTCGACATCAGCATCTGGCGCATGCTCAGGGCACGCTCTACGATAAACGCCTTGTTGACACGTACCAGGTCCTTGACCCAAGGAAGAGAAAGGAGATTATCACCGATGGCTATCTCGCAGGTGGTCTTAAAACCGTTATCGATAAGAAGGACATCGAGGATGGCTGAATCGAGCACGATATCACGGTGATTACTGATGAAAGTATAATTACGGGTATTATCGAGCGATGTACAATCCATCTCGCAGCCTGTTGCCGCCTTCTTCAGAATGCCATGAACAAAATCGTAAGCAAAAGCCAACTGGAAATCCAGATTGGTCTTACATGCCTTCAACTTCTGGGCAATCATCTCGAAAGGTACTTGTGGATAGAGATAGGCAAGCACTTGTTTAAACTGATCGTTTGAAAGCAAACGGTCGAATACCTCAGGGAGATCTTCAGGCTCCCAAGGCCGAATGGTATCAAATTCTTGAGGGATCTTCATAATATATACCTATTAATATATATATGGCTCTGCGAAAAAGTCGCAGAACCATATATGAGTTTGTTATTCTAGAACTGATTCTCCACGATTTCGCTGAGCACATCCTTGATATCAAGACCTGCTGCACGAACCTGCTGAGGAATGAAACTGGTAACGGTCATACCTGGAGTGGTATTGATTTCCAGCATGTTCACCTTGTCTTTACCATCCTTATCCTTAGAGATGATATAGTCGATACGGATGATACCGTTGGCATGAAGAATGTCGTAGATGCGTGATGTGGTCTTGGCTACCTCTTCTGCAGTCTCTGGAGAGAGACGGGCTGGAGTGATTTCCTGTACCTGACCGTTATACTTGGCATCGTAATCGAAGAACTCGTTGGTGGTCACCACTTCGGTAGCCGGCAACACAACGGTCTTCTCGGCTGTCTTGTAGATACCCTGTGAAATCTCTGTTCCATCAAGGAATCCCTCGATCATTACCTCATTACTCTCCATGAAAGCTACACGGAGGGCTGGAGCCAGCTGGTCAGCATTCTTCACCTTGCTCACACCAAAGCTACTGCCGTCAGCAGCAGGCTTTACGAAACAAGGCATACCGATACGCTTGGCAATCTCTTCTTCATCATAAGCTTCACCGCGACGGAGCAAGATACTGTCTGCTACGTTTATACCGAAACCGCGCAGATAATTATTGAGCACATACTTATCAAAAGTCATTGCCTCTACCAGAACACCGCTTGTAGAGTATGGCAGATGGATGAGGTCAAAGTAGCCCTGCATCACACCATTCTCACCAGGCTGTCCGTGGATGGTGATATAAGCATAATCGAAATAGACATGCTTGCCGTTCATAACGAAAGAAAAATCGTTCTTGTCAATCTCGATAGTCTCACCATTATCCAAAGCGACATGCCAGTCGGTACCCTTCACATCGACGAGATAAATATTGTAGCGCTCTTTATCAAAGAAAGAGTACAAACCCTGTCCTGAGCGCAATGATACATCGTGCTCAGAAGAATCACCACCACATACGATGGCTATCGTTCTCTTGCTATTTTCCATAATTACTAAATATTTTTGAATGTATCTTGTGTGGTGCCAGCGATGAAGCCGCGCCACTTTTCTATTAATTGTCTAAAATCTTCCGGCCACTCACTGTCAAAATCCATCTGCTGCTTGGTTGTAGGATGCACGAAGCCGAGTGTCTTGGCATGGAGAGCCTGACGCGGACAAAGTTTGAAGCAGTTCTGGATAAATGCCTTGTAGCTGCTACTGCGCTGACCTCTCAGAATCTCTGTTCCGCCATACGTTTCGTCCATAAAGAGCGGATGACCGATATGCTTCATGTGAGCACGAATCTGATGGGTACGGCCTGTTTCAAGCACACACTGCACCAAGGTGGTATAACCGAAACGCTCCAACACCTTGTAATGCGTAACTGCCGTCTTGCCTATTCCGCTGTCCGGTTCGAAGACCTTCATACGGAGGCGGTTCTTCGGATCACGGCCGATATTGCCTTCTATGCGACCTTCATCTTCTACAATATTGCCCCAAACGAGCGCATTGTAACTGCGATGGGTAGTCTTGTTGAAGAACTGCTTACCCAGTGCGGTCTTTGCCGTAGGAGTCTTTGCCACAACGAGCAGTCCGCTGGTATCTTTATCGATACGATGTACCAAGCCCACTTCCGGATCATTTGCATCAAACTCTGGCATATCTCTTAAATGCCAGGCTACCGCCTGAATCAAGGTTCCATGAAAGTTGCCCGCACCTGGATGCACCACCATACCGGCTTCCTTGTTAACCACCATCAGCTGGTCGTCTTCATAAACCACATTGATAGCGATTTCTTCAGGTTTGATACTCGTTTCATGACGAGGACGGTCGAGCATCAGAGTAACCAGATCATTAGGGCGCACCTTATAGTTGCTCTTTACCGGTTTACCATTGACATGGATGAATCCGGCATCAGCAGCCTGCTGAATACGGTTACGGCTCTGATAGGCCATCTTATCAGCCAGGTATTTATCGATGCGGACCGGATCCTGGTTGGCATCCACCTGCACCTTCCAGTGCTCATAGAGTTCATCTCCTCCTTCACCAGCAGCAGCGTTTCCTTCCTCCACCTGGAGTTCATCATCCAGTTCATCCATATCTCCTGCATCATCAAACCCGAAGTCATCCTCTACAGGAGCATATACCTTATTATATATATAATCTAAAAATATCATTCGTATTACTATTGAATTCTTCACTCTTCACTTTTCATTTCTCCTACTCCACCACTTCCTTCTGATGGTGTTCATGCGAAGGAGCAGGCTCTGTGGTTTCCGTTCCAGGAACCACCTCGAAGTTGTCTTCATGAGTTTCTCCGCTCATGTCACCTTCGCCTTCCATCACATCTTCTTCGCCGTGATAAACCGGATCTACCACATCGATGGAATCATCAACACTCCGTTTACCATTGCCAACCTGTATGACAAGCACATCATCGATAGAAACTTTATCACCAGCCACAACATGCTTACCCTTTACGAGGATACCATAAACCCAATCCTCTTCGCCAGGAATATATTCAGGTGTACCCAGTTTGAATCCCATAGCAGTAAGTTTAGCCATTGCCTCTCGCAACGAACTGTTGTCAATGACATCAGGAATGGTGATACGTGGAGAATGATCAGAATTGATGGTAACATAGATTACATGTCCCGACTTTACCACTTCTCCGAAAACCGGAGTCTGCTCCAGAATGACATCAGGCGGCAAAGAGCGGACATATCCCGTATCCGTTACAACAATTTCCAATCCCGCATCGTCGAGGATATGTGTAGCATCATCGATATTCTTATATCGAATATCCGGCACACGGATGGCCTCACCATGACGGGTATAGATATCAATGCCGTACTTGACACCGGCACAGAGCAACACCAGCACCAGAATCATGGCACCGATATTCCCCCAAAGGAACTTACTCTTAAACTTATTTATAAACTCTGATGAAGTCATATATTATTTTTTGGTGCAAAGATACAAGTATTTGGGGGAAGAACAAAATAAAAAGGAAAGTTTTTGCACTCTCACCACCTAATTTTATGATATAAAAACAAAACATCTTTGTTCCCAAAAGATCAATCTCAGAAAAGGAAGGGGCGTTATAAACAACAAAAAGCAGCAAAGAATACCTCTTTGCTGCTTTTAATGTCATCGTCAACAGACGAATCTTTCCTCGGAATTACTTTCCGTGGTGCTCGTCAGATACAGTTAACTTCTTACGGCCATGAGCACGGCGAGAAGCCAATACGCGACGACCATTCTTAGTTGCCATACGCTCACGGAAACCATGCTTGTTTACGCGACGACGATTGTGAGGCTGAAATGTTCTTTTCATTTTTCTTATTTATTTTTTAATTAATATTCTTCACAAAAGTGCAAAACACGCCCTTTTTGGGCTGCAAAATTACGCATATTTTCTGAAATAACCAAGAAAACTACCAAATTTAGCTTAAATATTTATGTTTTTTTCGATATTTCCTTTGATTTTTCATGTTTTTGCCGTAACTTTGCACTCGATTTTGAGATTATTGTAATAACATTCAAGATAAACAAGAAATGATTAATTCACAGGAAATTAAGATTGGTACTTGCATCCGCATGGATGGCAAAGTATGGGTTTGCATCGACTTTCAGCACAGAAAGCCAGGTAAAGGTAACACCGTAATGAACACAAAATTGAAGAATGTTGCCGACGGTCGTGTATTGGAACGTACATTCCAGGTAGGTTTCAAATTGGAGGATGTTCGCGTTGAGCGCCGCCCTTACCAGTACCTCTACGAGGACGCTACTGGTTGCATCTTCATGAACCAGGAGACTTTCGAGCAGGTGCCTATCGCTAAGGAGAACGTTACTGGTGGCCAGTACATGAAGGAGGGTGACGTTGTTGAGGTGGTTACTGATACAACTGATGGTACTATCCTCTTGGCTGAAATGCCAGTGAAGACTACTTTGAAGATTACTCACTCTGAGCCAGGTGTAAAGGGTAATACTGCTACCAACGCTACAAAGCCTGCTACATTGGAGACTGGTGCTGAGGTTCGTGTTCCTTTGTTCATCAACGAAGGCGAGACTATCCAGATCGATACCCGTGACGGTAGCTACCTCGGTCGTGTAAGCGAGTAATACATCCTCCAACAGGAAGATTGTGCTCTTATTGAGTAAAACTAACCCTTAATAGTAAGAAGAATGAAATATTCCATCATAGTACCTGTATTTAATCGTCCTGACGAAGTGGACGAACTTTTAGAGAGTCTGACTCATCAATCAGAGAAAGACTTCGAAGTTGTCATCGTTGAGGATGGCTCACAGACTCCCTGCGAGGAGGTGTGCAAACGATATGAGCACATGATGGATATACATTATTACTATAAGGAGAACTCTGGTCCGGGCCAGAGTCGCAACTATGGTGCCGAGCGCGCCAAGGGTGAGTATCTTCTGATACTCGATAGCGACGTGGTCTTGCCAGAAGGTTATCTGAAGGCTGTAAGTGATGAGTTGAGCCGTGAGCCAGCCGATGCTTTCGGCGGTCCCGACAAGGCACACTCATCATTTACAGATACTCAGAAAGCCATTTCTTATTCCATGACTTCTTTCTTTACCACCGGTGGTATCCGTGGCGGAAAGAAGAAGATGGATAAGTTCTATCCCCGTTCATTCAACATGGGCATCCGCAGGGATGTTTATCTCAGGTTGAATGGCTTTTCCAATATGCGTTTCGGTGAAGACATAGATTTCTCTATCCGTATCTTCAAGGCAGGCTGCCGTTGCCGTCTGTTCCCTGAAGCATGGGTATGGCATAAGCGCCGCACCGACTTCCGCAAGTTCTGGCGACAGGTCTACAACAGTGGCATCGCCCGCATCAATCTCTACAAGAAATATCCAGAGAGTCTCAAACTCGTGCATCTCCTTCCTATGGTCTTCACCATGGGTGTAATAGGCACGCTGCTTCTGCTCTTCTTCGGCTTCCTGCCATACATGCTTGGCACCGTTCACGTATTCCCAACCTTGGGCAATGCGATGGCAGCATTGGGCTGCATCGGTCTCGCCGGCATCATTCTCTATACCATCGCACTGTTTATCGACAGCAGCAGAGAGAATCACAGCGTGAAGATAGGCTTGCTGAGCATTCGCGCTGCCTTCACACAGCTGATGGGTTACGGATGTGGATTTCTTTCTGCATGGTGGAAGAGATGCGTACTGGGACAGAGCGAATTCAGCGCATACAACAAGACTTTCTACAAATAAGACTTCCCCGCAAAAAGAGAAGCCAATAATAATCTACTAATCAGTTATTATTATGGCAGAGAAACTAACCATTGCCAATTGGGCAGAAGAAGACAAGCCCCGCGAGAAACTGGAGCGCTTGGGAGCCTCAGCTTTATCCAATGCCGAGCTCTTAGGTATTCTGATTGGTTCGGGATCTACTGACGAAAGTGCCGTAGACCTGATGAAACGCATTCTGAAGGATTGCGACAACAACCTGAACCAGCTAGGAAAGAAGACCATCAGAGAACTGACACAATATAAAGGAATGGGACCCGCCAAAGCCATCACCATTCTTGCAGCCTGCGAACTGGGCAAGCGCCGTGCTCTCGATAAGATTGGCACACGTCCCGACTTAGGCTCATCCCTTTCCATCTACAACTATATGCTTCCGAAGATGCAGGATTTAGACACAGAGGAAGCATGGCTCCTGATGATGAACCAGAACTTCAAGCTCATCAAAGCGAGCTGCATCTCAATAGGCGGCATTACAGAAACGGCAACCGACATCCGGCTCATCATAAAAGAAGCGGTGCTCAACAACGCTACCATTATAGCCTTCTGCCACAATCATCCCAGCAACAATCCTCAGCCAAGCAAAGCCGATGATGTACTTACCCAGAAGATTGCCAAAGCCTGCGAAATCATGCGCCTCTTCTTTATGGACCATGTCATCATAACCGATGGTGCCTTTTATTCATATCACGATAAAGGTAAATTGTAGTCTATTTGGGGTATATTAGACCTTCGGCAAGAAAAAAACAGCTTTTCTTTTTGTTTTGTCTGCAATAATTATTATCTTTGTAGGCAAAAACAAAGATTATTATGACACAAGAAGAAAAGACAAAGATAGAAGAAAAGATCGTAGATGTGCTTAAGACCGTTTACGACCCAGAGATTCCTGTCAACATCTGGGACCTCGGTATGATTTATAAAATAGATGTGAAGGACGATGCCACCGTAGATCTCGACATGACCTTCACAGCCCCTTCATGCCCTGCTGCCGACTTCATCCTGGAGGATGTAAGAAGCAAGGTAGACAGCGTGGAAGGCGTAAAATCTGCCAATGTGAACCTTGTATTCGAACCGGCTTGGGATCAGAGTATGATGAGCGAGGAAGCTCGCGTAGAACTCGGCTTTGAATAAAGACGAAGCTGTTGAACTCTTCACTCCTCATTCTTCACTCTTCATTTAAAAAGAATCGCTTATGAAAAATGTATATTTCCTCTCAGATGCGCACCTTGGCTCATTAGCCATTCCGCATGCCCGCATGCAAGAACGCCGCCTGGTCCGTTTCCTGGACAGTATCAAGACGAAGGCTGCGGCAGTTTATCTCCTGGGTGACATGTTTGACTTCTGGAACGAATATAAATATGTCGTACCAAAAGGCTATACACGCTTCTTAGGTAAACTCTCGGAATTGACCGATATGGGAGTGGAGGTACATTTCTTTACGGGTAACCACGATCTCTGGACCTATGGCTACCTGGAGGAAGAATGTGGCGTTACCGTACATTACAAGCCTCAGACCGTAGAGATATACGATAAAGTATTCTATCTGGCACATGGAGACGGACTGGGTGACCCAGACAAGAAATTCAAGTTCTTGAAAAGAATGTTCCAGAATCATACTTGCCAACGCCTCCTTAATGCGATTCATCCCCGCTGGGGAATGGCTTTGGGCCTGAACTGGGCTAAGCATAGCCGACTGAAACGTGCTGACGGAAAGGAAGAGCCTTATATGGGCGAAAAGAAGGAGTTCCTAGTACGCTTTGCCAAACAGTATATGCAAGGTCACAAGGATATAGATTACTTCATGTTCGGCCATCGCCACATCGAACTGGATCTGATGTTGAGCAAAAAGACCCGACTGATGATTCTGGGCGACTGGATATGGCAGTTCACCTATGCCGTGTTTGATGGCGAACACATGTTTATGGAAGAATATGTGGAAGGCGAAAGCCAACCGTAAATATAATTTATAGTTGATAGTTGATAGTTTATAGCAGGAACCGCTTTAAGCAAGATTGCCCTATAAACTATTAACTATCAACTATCAACTCTTAACTATCTCTGTATGCGTCCTCCCGAAGAAGTCATGTTATTGATGATTTCCTCTTCTGTAACCAGATTCTGATCACCCGGAACCGTATTCTTTATCGCGCTTGCTGACAGTGAGAAGTCCAGGCAATACTGGTTCTTGTCGCCCCACTTCTGATGGGCATGAATATAGGCAGCAATAAAGGCATCACCTACACCCATCGGGTCAACAATCGGCTCAATATCATAGATTCTTGTAGTATAGAGCTGATCTTCTACAGCATCATAGAGCAAGCCGCTCAAGGTATGATGACTGCTGGCAATCTGATTTCTTACCGCCATCAGCATCTTCTTACACTTAGGGAAGAGCTGATGCATCTTGCGGAAATACTCCAGATAAGCCTCCTTGGCAATCTCATAGTCTGCATCCAAAGCCTCGAAAGGAATATGAGGCACACCGCTGGCTATCTCCCACTCATTCTGGTCACCAAAGATGATGTCGCTATACTGCATCATCTGGAATAGCACATCATGAGGCTCCAGACCATATCCCCAGAGATTCTTACGGTAATTAATGTCGCAGGCAATGGTCAACCCGTCAGAAACAGCAAGTTTGATGGCATCCATAGTTGATTCCATCGCATCGCGGCTGATAGCACAGGTAATGCCGGAGCAATGGAATACAGCTGCATCAGCCAGCACCTTATCCCATTTCACCATTCCGCGCTTCAGCGTATAGAAAGAAGAATTCTTGCGGTCGTAAACCACACGGGAATTGCGCATAGCTACAGCTTCTTCGAAATAATAAGTTCCGAGACGTTCACCGCCACGCACAACATGAGAAACATTCAGACCGTACTCTCTGAGATGCATCAACGCCGCCTCACCCATCTCACCGTATGGCACACGGGTTACATACTCTACATTATCGCCTAAATAAGCCAAAGAGATGGCTGCATTAGCCTCACTGCCACCATAATTGCCAAACATATGATGTCCCTGAAATAAACGTTGATAACCAGGCTTAGAAAGCCTAAGCAATATTTCTCCGAAAGTTACAATCTTTGTTTTCATAATTCTAAAAATTTAAAAAGGTGAAGACTATTCACTTATGTTTCTAGTCTTCACCTTATTATATATAGCGTATGATTACTTATTAGCAACCAACTCCATTGTATCGCGAGCGATAACAATCTCCTCGTCGGTAGGAACTACTACTACCTTCACCTTACTGTCGACAGTAGAGATGATAGCTTCCTCACCACGAACCTTGTCATTTACTTCCTTGTTAATCTTGATGCCAAGATACTCCAGGTTCTTGCAAGCTTCCTCGCGCAAGTCGGTCTGGTTCTCACCCACACCAGCAGTAAATACGATTGCGTCAACGCCACCCATAGCTGCTGTGTAAGCACCGATGTACTTCTTGATGCGATATTCATACATGCGGAGAGCCAACTGAGCCTTCTCGTTACCCTCGTTGGCAGCGTTCTCGATGTCGCGCATATCAGAAGAAATACCTGTAATACCGAGCACACCACTCTTCTTGTTCAGGAAGTCAGCCATCTCCTGTGGCTTCATGTTCAACTTCTCCATCAAGTAGGTAACGGCAGAAGCATCGATGTCACCACAACGTGAACCCATCATCAGACCAGCCAATGGAGTCAAGCCCATTGAAGTATCCAATACCTTACCATTCAATACAGCAGCTACAGAGCCACCGTTACCGATGTGGCAAGTGATGATCTTAGAGTTGTTCTGGTCGAGACCGAGAATCTCGCAAACACGCTTAGAAACATAGCGGTGAGATGTTCCGTGGAAACCATAACGGCGTACGTGATACTTCTCGTACAACTCGTAAGGAATTGCATAGAGGTAAGCGTAGTCAGGCATTGTGCTGTGGAATGCGTTGTCGAATACGCAAACCTGAGGAGTGCCAGGCATCAAAGAGTCAACGGCACGGATACCCTTCAGGTGACCTGCGTTGTGAACAGGAGCGAGGTCGCAAAGTTCCTCGATACCATCCTCTACGCTCTTGTCAACGATAACGCTCTCCTTGAACTTGTCACCACCCTGTACGACACGGTGTCCTACAGCGTCGATTTCTTTCAAATCCTTGATAGCGCCGATTTCCGGGTCGAGCAAGCACTTGAACACGAAGTTCACACCTTCCTTGTGGTCAGGCATGTCGTGCATAATCTGCTTCTTCTCGCCGTTAGGCAATTTCACCTTGATGAAAGCGTTATCAAGACCGATACGCTCTACACCACCCTGTGCCAATACAGACTCATCGTCCATATTATATAATTTGTACTTGATAGATGAACTACCACAGTTCAGAACCAATACTTTCATTTTGCTTTCAATTTAAAATTTATAGTTTACAGTCTATAGCATAAACCACCCATCTTACAGCAGCTTAGCCCTATAAACTGTTAACTGTTAACTATTAACTATATACTTACGCCTTCTTTGCATCCTGTGCCTGGCAAGCTGTGATGGCTACCATGTAGTAGATGTCATCAACAGAGCAACCACGAGAAAGATCGTTAACAGGACGGGCAATACCCTGGAGGATAGGACCGATAGCGATGGCACCACCCAAGCGCTGAACGAGCTTGTAGCCGATGTTACCAACCTCGAGGTTAGGAACTACCAAAACGTTAGCCTTACCAGCAACGTCAGAACCTGGAGCCTTCTTGGCAGCTACCTCAGGAACGAGGGCTGCATCAGCCTGAAGCTCACCGTCGAGATGAAGCTCTGGGAACTTCTCCTTAGCAATAGCTACGGCATCCTTTACCTTGTCAATGATATAAACGCTCTTGCCTGTCTCCTTGTTGATGGCATCCTTTGCGCTACCCTTTGTAGAGAAGCTCAACATGGCAATCTGTGGATCAGTAATCCCTGCCACTGACTGAGCTGTATGAGCTGTAGTATAGGCAATCTGAGCAAGCTGGTCTGCTGTAGGGTTTGGAGTTACAGCAACGTCACCCATTACTACAATGCCATCCTGACCATACTGCTTCTGGTCTGAGATGAGCAACATAGCACCACTTACGCAAGTGATACCTGGACTGCACTTGATGATCTGAAGAGCTGGACGGAGAGTATCGCCAGTAGTGCTCAACGCACCAGAAATCTGACCGTCAGCGCCCTCAGTCTTGATAATCATACAACCGAGGTAGAGGTTGTTCTTAGTTACGAGTTCACGAGCCTGCTCAACAGTCATGCCCTTCTTTTTACGAAGTTCGGCGAGCTTCTCAGCATACTCCTCTGTCTTAGGGTTGTTTTGTGGATCAACGATAGTAGCCTTGTCGATGTTGTTAAGACCCCACTGAGCAGCGAGATTCTTAATATTGGCAGGGTTACCGATGAGGATGATGTCTGCGAGATCATCAGCCAAAACTTTATCGGCTGCTTTCAATGTACGCTCCTCTTCTGCTTCAGGGAGCACGATGCGCTGCTTGTCAGCTTTAGCGCGAGCTACGATTTGCTGTAATAAATCCATTTTACTTTTTAATATTTTATATATTTTGTTGTTTCCTAAGTAGATCTGTCAAAGTGTAAGGTGATGTTATCTTGTTTTTCACCTTTTTGCCACATCGACTTTGCAAAAGTACACATTTTCTTTGAAATAGCAGCGATTAAAATGTGTAAAAAAAGCTAAATCGGGAGATTATTCATATCGTAAAGGTTTACGTAGTAGGAAAAGTGATGAATTCTTCACTCTTCGTTCTTCACTCTTCACTTAACTTATATCATCTCCAGAGTAAGGATGCTTTCCAGTTCCTCGGCCGAGAGTCTGAGTTTGAACTCGCCCTTGATGGCCACGCTGATTCGTCCGGTCTCCTCGGATACAATGACGGCGATGGCATCACTGCTCTGTGATATTCCGAGAGCGGCACGATGGCGGAGTCCCAGTTCCTTCGGAATATCTAGGTTATGGCTCACAGGCAGAATACATCCGGCTGCCATGATGCGCTTATTGCTCACCACCATGGCTCCATCATGAAGCGGCGAATTCTTGAAGAAAATATTCTCTATCAGCCGCTGGTTAATCTTGGCGTCTATCTCCTCACCCGTATCCATGATGTCCTTCAGTGGAACGCCTCGCTCTATAACGATAAGAGCACCTACGTATTTCTTCGCCATACTCATACACGCCATCACAATCGGCATGATGGTCTCCTTGTTAGCCTCCTTCTGACTCTCCTTGCTGGAGTGGAAGAAGCGAACCAGCCGGCGCATACCTTTCTGCGAACCGATTTCATAGAGGAATCTACGGATATCCTCCTGGAAGATGACGATGAGGGCGATAACTCCCACGCTCACCAGTTTATCCAGGATAGAACCCAGCAGGCGCATTTCCAGTATCTGACTCACAAAGAGCCAGATAAGCACGAAAAGCATGATGCCCACGAAGATGTTCAGTGAGCGCGATTCCTTCATCAGACGATAAACATAGAACAGCAGCGAGGCTACCAGGAGAATATCGAGAAAGTCTTTGATGCCAAATTCTATCATGTGCGTCCCTCCTTCATTGCTTCTATTATCTTCACAGCCTCAGCAGCTTCTTTTACATCGTGCACTCTGAGGATGCTGGCGCCCTTCATCAGAGCGATGGTGTCGAGCACGGAAGTTCCATTGAGCGATGTCGTAGCATCTCCACCCAGCAGCTTGTATATCATACTCTTGCGGGAGATGCCTACCAGAACCGGAAGTTCCATCACGTTCAACTTCTCCATCTCATTATAAATCTGATAATTCTGGATGAGATTCTTGCCGAAACCGAAGCCTGGGTCGAGGATGATGTCCTTGGCTCCCAGGTCACGCAACTGCTGTACCTCTCTGGCAAAGCCCTTCATCATCGTTTCGAGCGTAGGCTGCACTGACATTAATATATAAGGTACCTTCAGTTCGCCCACCACCCGGAACATTTCAGGATATTCCTCCTGTCTCTGCTCCAGCGGCACATTGGCGATGCCTGTAATTCCACCTTCTGATACATCGTTGATGATGTCAGCTCCCCACTCCTCGATACACTTGCGTGCCAAGGTAGGGCGATAGGTATCTACGGAGACGGCAGCATCCGGCTGCTCTCTGCGAACGATGTCGAGAGCGAACTTCAGGCGTCTTCCCTCCTCCTCTTCCGATACTTCATCGGCACCGGGACGGGTGGAGAAAGCGCCCACATCAATGATGCTTCCACCTTCTTCTATAATCTGATTAGCTCTCTGAGCTATCTCCATTTCTGTCTGTTTTCTACTGCCAGAGTAGAAACTGTCGGGCGTAACGTTCAGGATGCCCATCACCTGAGGGGTACTCAAATCCATCAAGCGCCCCTTGATATTAATCGTATATTCCATCGGATTATAACTCCTTAAGCCATTTCTTACCAGGCTTTGTATAACTCCAAGCTATAAGAGCAATAACAACAATAGAAGTTATCATAAAAAATAATGCTAAATAGCTCATGATTCTACAATTCTTTAAGCCACTTTTCACCCGACTTAGTATAAGTCCAAGCAATAAAACCAAGACTAAAAATCGAGCATACTAAAAAAAACAATGCCAAATAGCTCATAATTCTACAATTCCTTAAGCCACTTTTTACCTGGCTTTGTGTAAGTCCAGGCAAGAAAGCTTCCACCTATGATTGTTCCAACCACAAAGAAAAACAATAGTCCATTGTAAACTTCCATAACTTAATATTTTAAAATTCGATTAGCAATGCCCGCAAAAATGAAGGTCATTACTATACCAAATATAATTACTACATAATTTTTTTACTCCAAACTCTCCTTGCAGAATTGGAGCAATACCACCAACCCCAGTTCCAGTAAACGTCAACTGAGATAAATTAAAGAAATAGCCTGCCAGCTTTTCCTTCCTTACTTTCGTTTTATCTTTTTCATCTCTACTACCCATAAAGAGCCTCACTTTCTAAAGATTCATCGAATATTTCTGCAAAAATAGAAAGAATATTCGAGATTACCATCATTTTTTGGGAAAATTGTTTGTTATGTCCATAATTTAGATTACTTTTGCACCCAAAATAACAGTTATAGACTATGGATATTTCAGAACTCTATCAGATTTACCAAGCGCACCCAGTGATTACCACTGACAGCCGCGACTGCCCAGAGGGCAGCATCTTCCTGGCTTTGAAGGGCGCATCGTTTGATGGCAACAAGTTTGCCGACATGGCTTTGGAGAAAGGCTGTGCCTATGTGATTGTTGATGAAAAAGAGTATGCCAAGGAAGGCGACGAGCGCTACATCCTCGTAGAGGACTGCCTAACCACCTTCAAGGAACTAGCCCGTGAGCATCGCCGCCACTTCGATATTCCTGTGGTAGGCATCACCGGCACCAACGGCAAGACCACCACCAAGGAACTCGTCTCTTCCGTTCTCGGCGAGAAGTTCAACGTGATGTTCACCCAGGGCAACTTCAATAATGATGTAGGCGTACCAAAGACCCTCTTCCGTCTCTCACCAGAGAATGAGATTGCCGTTGTAGAGATGGGTGCTTCCCATCCTGGTGACATCCGAAAACTCGTGGAATACGTGGAGCCAACCTGCGGTATGATTACCAACGTAGGCCGTGCCCACCTGCAGGGATTTGGCAGTTTCGAAGGCGTGAAGAAGACCAAGGGAGAGCTCTATGATTACCTCGCAGCCAACGATGCCCTCGTCTTCATCAATGCAGACAACGAGCATCTGATGCAGATGGCTGAGCAGCGCAACATCAACCGCCTCATCACCTACGGCAAGGATGAAAACTGCGATGTATGGGGAGAAGTCATTTCCTGCGCTCCTTTCCTGAAGTTCCGCTGGCGCACCGAGAGTTTCGACTGGCATGAGGTTCAAACCCATCTCATCGGCTCTTACAATATCGACAACATGCTTGCCGCCATCACCATAGGTCTTCATTTCGATGTGAAGCCCCAGCAGATAGATCATGCCCTGGAGAACTACATCCCAAGCAACAACCGTTCGCAATTGGAAGAGACGGCGCACAATAAGCTGGTGGTAGATGCCTACAATGCCAACCCATCTAGCATGACAGCCGCCATCGAGAACTTCCGCGTGATGGATGTGCCTCATAAGATGGCAATTCTCGGACAGATGGGCGAGCTCGGCGAAGTGAGCCACGAGGAGCACCAGAAGGTAGTAGACCAGTTGCAGGCAGCCGGTCTGGAGAATGTATGGCTGGTGGGCGATGAGTTCAAGGATATTCCATGCAGCTACCGCAAGTTCCAGAATGTAGAGGAAGTGAAGGAAGCGCTCAAGGCGAACCAGCCTCACGACCATTACATCCTCATCAAAGGCAGCAACAGTGTGAAGCTCTTCCAGCTTCCGGAGTTGTTATAAGAAATTTGAATGCACCCTGAAAAATTGATTTCAAGGATATAAAGAAGAATAAAAAAGTATCTTAGGATACTTGCTCATGTATCTTAAGATACTTGGCAATGTATCCTAAGATACTTTGCAATATAGCTTCATGTGCCCATGAAGCTGTTTCATCGGCTAGCGAAATAAGTTTCATCTCTGGATGAAGCCTACTTGCTGCACATCCCCAGAAAATACTTATGAATCTCCAGACTTTCGTTCAGTTCCGGATGGAAGGCGGTAACCAGCTGGTTACCCTGACGGGCAGCCACTATCTTGCCATCTACCTCCGCAAGAACCTCAGCATCTCCCCACACCTCTTTAATATAAGGAGCACGGATGAAAGTCATAGGGACATTTCCCTCGATGCCCTTCATCGGAGCCTCGATGTAGAAACTGCCCAACTGGCGACCGTAGGCATTTCTCAAAGCCGTGATGTCCATCGAAGCAATGCGCTGACTAGGCTCGCCCTCAATCTTCTTGGCAAGAAGAATCAAACCGGCACAGGTACCATAAACTGACAAGCCGGCAGCAATCGCCTCCTTCACAGGCTCCATCAATCCCAGTTCATTCAAGAGTTTCGCCTGAGTGGTACTCTCACCGCCCGGAATAATCAAGCCATCCTTAGGCTGGTCCCAATCCTTCAACTGGCGAACCTCGAAACTATCCACGCCCAACTGAGCCAACTTCTGTCTGTGCTCAGCAAAAGCGCCTTGTAAAGCTAATACTGCTATTCTCATAACATACTTATCTAATATAAAAGCCCCTTCTTGTGCAGGAGGGGCTCTTATCCGTTATCTCATTTATTACTTACCTCTTTCAGCCATGAGCAAAGCAATCTCCTGCTCATTGATACCTACCATTGCCTCGCCGAGATCCTCGCTCAACTCAGCCAACATCTTAGGGTCGTTGTAGTTGGTAACAGCCTTCACGATAGCCTGAGCACGCTTAGCTGGGTTACCGCTCTTGAAGATACCAGAACCTACGAATACACCCTCGGCACCGAGCTGCATCATCAGGGCAGCATCAGCTGGAGTAGCCACACCACCGGCAGCGAAATTAACCACTGGCAACTTGCCGTTCTCATGAACATACTTCACCAGGTCGTAAGGAGCCTGCAACTGCTTGGCTGCCTCGTAAAGTTCATCCTCGCTCATAGAAACCAGGCGGCGGATTTCGCTCTGCATCATACGCATGTGGGTAACAGCCTGAACCACATCACCTGTTCCTGGCTCACCCTTGGTACGGATCATGGTAGCACCCTCAGCAATACGGCGGAGCGCCTCGCCCAGGTTCTTGGCACCACAAACGAATGGCACGTCGAACTGAGTCTTGTCAATGTGATAAACATTATCTGCTGGAGAGAGCACCTCGCTCTCGTCAATATAGTCGATTTCTATAGCCTGAAGAATCTGAGCCTCAGCGAAGTGACCGATGCGGCACTTAGCCATTACAGGGATAGAAACAGCCTCCTGAATACCCTTGATCATCTTAGGGTCGCTCATACGAGAAACGCCACCTGCTGCACGGATATCAGCTGGAATACGTTCCAGCGCCATTACTGCGCATGCACCTGCTGCCTCTGCGATTTTTGCCTGTTCTGGAGTTGTTACGTCCATAATCACACCACCCTTGAGCATCTGAGCCAAGTTGCGGTTCAATTCTTGTCTATTTTCTGTCATAATTCTTTTAATTTTATCTATTTATGCTTGCAAAGGAAACACTTTTCGGCGAAACAGCAGAAAAAAGTTCCATTTTCTGCAAACATTGAGTCATTTTGTATAAAGGATGATTCGCAAAAGTATAAGCCAAATTCCGAAATATACAAAACACAACACAGATTGAGCGACAAAGAACAATCCACAGAAAGCTTTCCTTTAAAACTTATATAAATAAATAGGTAAAACCTTGACTTTATATCCGGAAAATGTTAAACATTAATAATTCAAAGGAGTTTATCTTCTAAGCATCTTTATTTTTTCGTATCTTTGCGAAAAGTTTCGTTACGAAAAAATTCGATTATGGAAAATCCGTTTAAATTTGGCTCATTGGTTGATGCCCCATACTTTACAGACAGAGTGAAAGAACTGGACTACATCGTACAGTTTCTCAAGAGCGAGAACCATCTCGTTCTTATGTCTCCACGACGTTTTGGCAAATCAAGTCTCGTAAAAAAGGCTGTTGTCCAAACCCAACGACCATACCTATGGCTCAATATGCAAGCCGTGCTCAGCAAAGAAGATTTTGCGGCAAAGCTTCTGAAGGAACTGCTCAATCAATTCAAACTGGAAAAGATGAAGCACTATCTTCGTAACTTCCGCATCATTCCATCTATCAACATGAACCCGATGACAGACGAGGTATCGGTTTCATTCCAACCATCAACCGACAATGGAACAACTGCAATAGAAGATGTTTTAAATACAATTCAGAAGGTTTCTACACCTCAAAACAAACTGATTGTTGTCCTGGACGAGTTCCAAAGCATTCTGGAAATCGACAAAAACATGGATAAGCAGCTCCGTTCCATCATGCAGGAACAGACTGGCATCAATTACATCTTTCTGGGTAGTCAGGAATCGATGATGACAGATATCTTTGAACGTGTGAAGTCTCCGTTCTATCATTTTGGAATGCTGATGAGACTCAACAAGATTCCATACGAAGATTTCAAGTCATATATTGCAGACAGATTGGAAGATGTATCAGAACAGCCTACCCAAATTGCAGACGAGATACTGGCCTTTACAAGTTGCCATCCATACTACACGCAGCAGCTTTCATTCGCAGTTTGGAACAACCTGGTAGCTGGTAAAAACGAGAATGTACTCCAACTCTCCATAGAAGACATCATAACGACTCATGATTTAGACTACGAACGTTTATGGTTGAATTTCAACAAGACAGACAAGTATGTAATGGTCAGTATCTGCGAGGGCAACAATCCTGCACAAGACAGGAACCAACCTACCAGCACGATGACCAGTGCCCTATTGCGTTTAAGCAAGAAAGGCTACATCATCCGAAGTGACAGATATGAAATAGAAGACCCCTTCTTCAGGAAATGGATACTCAAGAACATGATTGAGTAAGATTATATACAGAGAAATCGCCAGCAAAGCCTTTCTACAGCATCGCTGGCGATTCTGCAAGAGAGATTTATCTATGTGTTAACAAAACAAACTCGCTCCAAATTGAACTTTGATAGGATATCAAGAAGTTTCAACTCTATATTATCTGATTTTTTTTATTCCATATCAAACGCATTTTAGTTTCCCAATTCCAACTGATTCTTCACAAGATTATAATATGCCCCTCGCTTGGCGGTTAAAGATTCATGGTTGCCAACCTCAACCACCTTTCCCTGGTCAAGAACTACGATTTGGTCGGCATTCTTTACGGTACTCAGGCGATGAGCAACAATCACAACCGTCTTGCCTTGATAGAACTTATCCAGGTTCTCCACGATATTACGCTCATTGTTGGCATCTAGCGAGTTGGTTGCCTCGTCCAGGAAGATATAGTCAGGATTCTTATATACCGCCCTTGCTATCAGGATGCGCTGCTTCTGTCCCTGGCTCAGTCCTACGCCATCACGCCCTATCTTGGTGTTGAATTTCAGCGGCAAGGCCATCACATAATCCTTGATGCAAGCTATCTCTGCAGCTCTCATCAAACGTTCCTGATCTATCTCTGCATCATCCACTGCTATGTTGCGCCCGATGCTTTCCGAGAAGATGACGCCCTCCTGCATCACAACTCCACACTGTCGGCGCCACCATTTCCTGTTGAGCTGGTTGATATCGGTATTGCCAATGGTGATTTTTCCTTCCAGCACCGGGTAGTACCCCAGCATCAATCGGATGAGCGTGGTCTTTCCGCTGCCCGATGCTCCCACTATCGCCGTCACCTTACCTTGAGGAATATGAATATCCACCCCGTCTATTGTCTTTCTGAGAGCATGAGGATCATACTTGAACATGATGTTGCTGATATGGATACCATCCTCAGGATGATCAAGACCTGTCAGCAAGCCATCCTTCCCGTTCTCATCATCCATCTGATGAATCTCATTGATTCGTTCCAGACTGATTTTCACATCCTGAACGGAATAGAAGAAGTTCATCAACTGCTCCACCGGCGAGTTGAGCTGTCCGATGATATATTGCACGGCGAGCATCATCCCCAAGGTCATGTGCCCTTGGATTACCGCCGTTGCGGCAACCACCGTCACTACGATATTCTTCACCTCATTGATAAAAATACTTCCTGCCTCCTGGGTCTGCTGTAGTTTTAGAGATTTCTGCTGCACCCTGAAAAGATTCACCTGAGTTTCCTCCCACTCCTTTCGCTTGCGCTGCTCGCAATCCTGCAACTTGATTTCCTGCATAGAAGTGATGAACTCGTATGTCCTGTTGTTATTGATGGCCTGCTGCTCGAAGAGTTCATAATCGAGCACCTTCCTGCGCTGCAGGAAGAGAGCCATCCATCCTCCGTACAGGATGCTGCCAAGCAAGAAGATGGCAAACACTACTTTATTATATATAAAGAGCACCACCGAAAACACCACGAAGGTAAGCATGGCAAAGGTGATGTTGAGCGTCTGCTGGGTGAGGAAGTTGTTCACACGGCTATGGTCGTTCATTCTCTGCATCAAGTCGCCCATCAGTTTGGTGTCGAAGAAAGACATCGGCAGTTTCAGAAGTTTGATGAAGAAATCGCTCACCAGGGAGATGTTGATACGCATGGAGATGCGGAGCAGGAACCATCGGCGGGCAAAGTCTATCGCTGTTCGGCTGATGGTGAGCATCAACTGACCTAAGAGAATGAGCCAGATGAATCCTATGTCTTGGTTCTTGATACCGACATCCACGATGGATTGGGTAAGGAACGGCAACACCAGCTGCAGGGCACTGCCCGCAAGCAGTCCCAAGACAATCCAGGAAAATGCCTTGCGGTATTTCTTGAAATATCTGAAAAGGAACTTGAAGGAACGCTTCTCCTTCTGGCTATCTTCTCCTTCCATCTGATAGGTGAAGAAGGCAGGAGTAGTCTCGAAGAACATGGCGATGCCCTTGTCCTCGTCATTAGAGCAAGTGCTTATCCAATGCTGCTTGAACTCTTCTAAGCCATAAGTGACCAATCCCTTTCCTGGGTCAGCGACATAGAACCTTTTGCCTTTCTTAACCTTATATAATACAACAAAATGATTCTGATTCCAATGAAGAATACAAGGCAAAGGGACTTCACCTAACATCATAGTTGTAGCTCTAGCACATGTAGTATACAAGCCAAGAGTATTTGCAGCCTCATTGATACCTAATAAAGACACCCCCTCTGTAGAAGCGAAACAAAATTTCGACAGAGAATCCGAAGAGTATTCTCTGCCGAAATATTTACATATCATTTGCAAGCAGGCTATACCGCATTGCATAGAATCGTGTTGAAGTACTATCGCTATCTTGCTCATTTTTAGCATATCCGAATTTACATTCTACTTTTCTGTTCTTGTCCGGCTCCAGTTCCCTTATATTTGTTACAAGAGGGATTGATTCTATATCGAACGGTAAGAATCAATTTTCTTGTATCGGAATATTTCCATTGATAGATTTCTCGATTGGCATAACGCATAGTGTTTGAACCACGACATGATGCAAACAAATCTCTACCCTGAAAATTTATAGATAACTTATCGTTGAAAAAACTTTTATATAGAGACAAATTCAATCCACCAGTCTCTGCCCATTCAATAGTTGTAGAATGACCCTTTGTCACATAATCCATATCAACATTGGCAACAATGCCATAAGGCAACTGAAAAGAATTATTGAATGTCACGAAGAAAAACGGTTTGTTATATTTTACATTCCCAATAGAAAAATAATTTTTCATAATGCTCAAATCTAACATAGGTTGCCACCCCCCAACTTTAGGTGATAGTGTCATACCCAAATTCATACTTTGGTAATGTGGATGATTACGATATGTATAAACCGTTATTTCGGCATTTTTCTCGTAAGGTTCTACACACTGATAGAATGCATTCTTGGTATATCTCCAGCTCGTATAAAAGCGAAGCCAACGATAAGAAGCATTCATCGCAATAGTATGGAGATAAGCAGGTTGCGTTAAGGGGTTTCCACCTTGGTATGTATATTTATCATTATACTGAACATTCCCACTCAGCATATTATAGGAAGGACGACGAGCCTTGACATTATAGTTTAAATTGACAGCAGTATTCTTTAGAGGAAAAGAAAATGCTACGTAAGGAAAGAAATTACTATAAGACTTGCTTTGCTCTGACATATAGACATTCTTGTTATAATAGTCTGACACGACATATTCGTATCTTAAGCCAGCATCTAATTGCGACTTACCAAAGTTCATCATATAGGAAGTAAAAGCTGAAACATTGCTTTCCTTTATCTTGTCATCAGAATTGGAAGGCAGGTCGTCACTTACAGCTTCTATCATATAAAGACTTGTACGTTCGATATTAGAATACTCACTTCCTAGCTGCAATTTGCCTATCCATATAGGCATAGTTACAACAAGCTTTGATGCATACAGGCGACTATCTGCAACATATTGCGTGTTAACATTTTGTATTTTCTGCGACATACTTTCTGTTTCTTGCGAAGATTGATGATTTCCCATTTTTCTAAAATACGCTTCACCATTCCAGTCAATATTTATCTTGCCAATTTTTCCATTATAATAAGTAGAAATGTCGTTTGTAGGTTTTTTACTTCCAATATAGGTGAAAGTATTCAAAAGATACTCGATATAAACATTGTCTTTGAAGACGTTTATGCTATTATTCCAACCTCCTCTAGTATAAGTTGGACAAGTGGCTATATATGTAGCACCAAAAGAATGATTCTCATCAATGTTATAGCTGAAGCCAACAGTACCCTTAAAATCTTCACTTCTCGTCTTGATTAAAAGTGCTTCTTCCAAATCTAACAACTGAGAGCCAGTAACTTTCTGAGAAACTCTTTGCTCTTGTCTGTCATGAGAGAGTCCATAAAATAAAGAGCCGAATAAATCAAAACCTGAATTACGATAATTGATGTCAAGTTGTTCTTGCAAACCATTTTGATGTGCCTGGCTATATACTTGACGATAAACTATCCCCAAACCATCTCCTTGCTTTTTGATAGTTTTAATTTTAATAACAGCATTTACGCTTGCATCATAAGCAGCACCAGGTTCCATCAACAATTCTACATCAGCTATATCGTCAGAAGCCAACCTATTCAATTCAGATAAATCTTGCAGCTTTTTCCTATTGACATAAATAATAGGAGTCCCTTTTCCAAAGACCTCATAACAGTTTCCTTTCTTTACTATTCCAGGAATATGCGACAAAACATCTTCAGCCGTTCCCATTTTACAGAGAACAGTTCCTTCTACATTAGCCTGCACGCCTTCGGAAGTAGATTTATACCGAGGAAGATTTCCTTTTATAACTACATCTTTTAATACTTTTGAGTCCTCTAGGAGGGTTATTGTTCCTAAATTGTCATTCTGCCCATTTATATAAATGGGCTTATATCCCAATAATGAAACTTTGACAATCTGATTTTTGCATTCCACCTTTAGATTAAAATATCCATCTTCGTCACTAATTGTACCAGAAACAAAGGTTGAGTCAGTGCTATTTAGCATCATTACATTGGCAAATGCCAAAGGCTTTCCTTCTTCGTCAACAATTCTACCATTTGTACCTTGAGCAAATACATTAGAATCTACCAAAAGCATTACCATAAACAAAAAAATCTGTCTCATAAGCATAAGTACTATCTGAAAAGCTTCTCGTATTGTAAGCTTAGTTTGAAATTATACATTAAAAATTGTTCTTTGGTCAATCCCAACTCTTCTATGATACAAGAGTCTCCGTTAGGATGCTTTAGCATCTTTTGTGTACATGCACCGTAGCACGTTCCAAACAGTGCACATCCCTTGCAATTATTGGGAAAAATAGTCTTACTATAGCTTTGTAACTTATCATTGTTCCACTTCAATGTACCAGAAATTTGGTCTATTTCCCCTAAAGCGTGCTCTTGATCAAACGCAGGTAGTGTAGAACACTTAAATATCTTTCCATCATAGTTTACTAAAACTTGATTCTTGCGTTCCGCAAAACACATTCTATTGGGGTTCAAAGGATAACAATCTACAATAAAATTATTATCTAATCCCTTTTGAATGGCGTTCAACAAGTCTTCAGACACGATCTCACTACAGGATATTTGCCAAACTTTTCTCAGAATCAAATGTACTTTTTTTCTATTAAGCCCATCTAATTTATTGTAAATTTTATCTATATTTTTCAAGGTATCCATATCATAATTGATTCTTACCCAAATCTTGGATAGAGGTATTTCATCAGTCAACTTATAAATATTATTTATAGCCAATTGAAATGTATCAATACCTTTAATCGCTTTTACTTTATTATGCTGTTTTTTATCTCCATCTAGGGTTATTTGAAACATACAATTGTAATCCTTCAAAAAATCAATCATTGCAGAATTTATAAGCGTAGAATTTGTCGTGAAATCCGCTATTAACTTAATGTTTTTGCAGTCACAAAAAGTTTTAGCATAGATTAATATGCTTTTTATTGCTTTGAAATTCATAAAAGGTTCTCCTCCAAAGAATGATATTTTTAGAGTTGTATAATTATTACCCTTATAATGATTTACTATGTTGTTCTTTATAGCCTCAACTACACTAGGTTTAAGTTGGCTTCCCTTAAATTTTGTCTCATAACAATACCAGCATTTTAGATTACAATCTAACGTAGTATTTATTACAAGATGATATAATGAAGTATCTTCCTTTTGCCCAACTCTTTTCTTAATTATTGAATCCAATTCCGAAATATTATCATTTACATAGAACTGCGCAGCACAGAGTTTCTTATATAATTCAAAATCATTAGATTGAACATATTCTATACTATCAGTTTCATATAACTGATGATTTTTCTTATTTAAAAGTAAATACTTATCGCTAAAAGAATTGTAATGCAAAAACAAATCTTCTCGTATCGATATATATGTTTGAAAATGACTCTTTTTCATAATGTCTAATCACAAAAGAGGGAAATTTTTGCAAACTTCCCTCCAGTTTCAACACCTTTAGTTTATTAAAAATGCTTGTTATCAATAGGACAACCACATCCCGTACCATTGTTTACAGTATCTTCGGAAGCTGCTGTTCCACCAACAATCAAAGCCATGTTTTCGTCAGTAAGGCTATCCATAACCTCTTCTGACAACTCAAAGAACTTTTCCATATTACACTAATTTTAAATTAAATAAATATCGCCATACTAGCGAGTGTTATCAACCTAGGAAAACTAACGTGTCTCTTAGAAGGTACGCTTTGACCAGTTGTGTCTGGATATATTTAGTCGACAAAAATATTATCAATTATTAAGAATCTACTCTATATGTCAAACATGCCCCAATAAATTATGTTTCCTAGTTCTACAGTTACATTATAAGAACCATTCTCGAATGCGGACAAATCTAAAGTGCACAATCCATTACCTTCTATAGCGACAGAAGAACTAACCATCAGGCTTCCATTGTCTCCATAGACATAGACTTTTACAATGCCCGTATAATGACTTACACCAACTGCAAGCTGATTTTGCTCTAAACTTGCAGTAACACTAGGTTCTGCTGTTCGCGTTCCCAAATGCGACACCTTTTTATACACAGGAATATCTTGCGCTTTAGGAGTATCCCCTGCTTTCACTTGAATAGAAGTAAACAGCAGAAACAGCAGAAACGAAATTAGCATTTTTACCTTCTTCATATTCTTACTTTTTAGATGTTATTGAATCTCGGCTGCAAAATTACATAGTTTTCCGATTCCATCCAAATAAAGCAGGTCTATTTCTATACCATTACACAAATTACATATAGCTCTAAGAACTAAGAACTTACAATTGCCCCCCCCCAGACTTAGAAGGTCTAAAAAGCACTATATAGCCCCTATTCCTAGAAGTTTTCTATATAATTACGAAGCGAAAAATGCTCATTTTTAATGCCGACCTTATCCTTATACAAGAACAACTTTTGCTTAATAGCTTTCTCGCTCACACAATAGATAGATGCTAAAGTCTTTTGCGATAACTTTAAACGCAACAGCATCATTAATCGCACGTCAGCATTGGACAAATTAGGATGCTCTTTCTTTAGTCTCGACACAAACAAATCCTCTACACTATCTAAGAAGACTTCTAACTCTGTCCAATCATTATCGGAAAGCACAATATGCTTACTCTCATTCGGAACACTCGAATTTAATTTTTCAACAACCTCTATCTTCTTTAGTAAATAGGTACGCATTACAGACAATTGCACATCCCTATGCGAGAGTTCTTCTTGGTGTAATTTCTCCATCATTTGCTGCTTTTGGCTGAATATTTCCTGTTCGTGAGCAATGCGAGCTAATGATCGTTTTCTATATGACCAATAAGCATACAAGACAAACAAAATAATTATCAAACCCAAAAGCACTATCAAACCAAATACCCATCGCTGCATTTCTGCTTTACCCTGCATCTTTGCCCTTTCACTTTCTTTCTTCAAAAAAGAAGTATAATAGTTAATCTTAGCTTGCAATGCAGATCGATACATATTTTGCAAGCATGAATTTGCAGAGTCCCCAAAAGTCTTAGCCAACATATAATTCGAAGTTTTCATTGCAGCTTGACTTTGCATAAAAAACACGGAATAGCGGTCTTCCGGCGTTTTCGGTGTTGCTTGTTTCAATATAGCAAAAGCTCGCTCTATTGAATCTACAGAAATATATGCAGAAGCCAACATCAACTGACAAGAAAGTCTATCTGTACCATTTAAGCTATAAGCTTGTCGAGCATAAAACAAACAACTATCTTTTTCCCCAACTTTCTCATAAACATTTGCCAAATCTTGGCAAACAAAAGAATACAGATTTCTATCCGCATCTTTCATTGCCAGTTTTAAAGCAATCTGGCCTTCACATAACGCTTGACGTAAGCTATCCACAAACATGAAATTATCACATAACCTCAATCGTGCAGCCACCTTATTATATATAGATACATTTGGCATGGAATCATACATCTTCACCAAAGCCTTTGCATATTTCAATGCTGTATCAGGTGCCAACTGTTCTTCTACTTCAATCAGCTTATCCAATACCAAGCATTTTAAGTTCAGATTATGAAGGCTATCTGATATGGAATAGGACTTTTCCAAACAGGCTTTAGCCTGCTCCATGCTATCATTAAGCAAAAAGTATTTTCCCATATAATACAAGGATGAAGCATAAAGAGAATCGTCCTGATGTTCTCCATACCAATCATACGCTATGCGAATCAAGGAATCGTTATCCACATCCAAACCCGACTTATCTTGTGCCATATAATAAATGAGGGCATACTTCGCCATATCTTTATCTGAGAGTTTACCTTGATTGATACGGTTCAAAAAGGCCAAGGCACTATCAGGCTTAAACTCTGCCAACGTATAAGCTAAGTCTAACTCTCTCTTATGACTTTGATAACATGATACCAACACCGAAAGCATCATAAAAAACAATATCGTAAACGAAATACTTCTTCTCATATTTAGTATAATTACATTCAGGGCGCAAAAATACAAAATATTTTTCAATAATAGAACTAAATAGGGTCTAAAATACAAAGTCTGCAGAAAAGCACAATACAACTGATTATCAGGTATATATATTATATTTATAATAAAATGGGGTCTAAATAATAGTAGTATTTTCACATTACCAACCTTTCTGCATCAGATAACAGAATCTCACGCTTTGGTTGTCAGGAGTCATTATGTTAAAATTACTAACTCATAGTTTTATGGTTCCTAAGTCTATGAGTTCCGAGGTGAAAAACATAGAGTTAAAAGGCAAAGAAAAAAATAACACGGACAAATTGAATTTGTCCGGACAAATTGTCCGGCAGCTTATAAGTTACTAATATTTAATACTTTACAAGCGACCGGACAAAAGAGCCGGACAAATTGAATTTGTCCGTGTTCCTATTTTAACCTAATTATTTTAACTTTTTAGTCAAAAACCACCTGTTTTCAACCTTTCTGCCGGAAAGCAGAAGGCGTAACCCCTCTCATCTTCTTGAAGAACTTGGTGAGATGAGCCTGCGAGGAGAAGCCGAAGGTATTGGCTATCTCCTGAACCGTATGCGTGGTGGTAGAAAGCTCGCGCTCTATCTCCTTCACGATGTATTCATCGATGATTGCCTTCGGCGTCTTGCCGGAGATGCGGCGGGTAACCTGAGCCAGATAACGGCCACTCACATTCAACTGGTCTGCATAGAAATGAACATCGCTGTAAGTGCGGCAGAAGTTATTGACCTGCGAGATAAACTGGTTGTAAAGCTCGGAACTTCTGCCCTGCAGATTGCTCTGGCGCACAAGTTCTACATTGATGAAATCCTGCGCCATCGCCAACGCCTCCTCCATCTTCTTGCCCAGATTCAGATAGACGGCAAGAGCTGAAGAGAAACGGTTGATGAGACCATGCGAATTGGCATTGTCGAGGCGATAGATCCGGAGTCCCTGCTTCTCGGCAAGGCTCAGCAGCTTGGAATTCTGCAGAATGATGTCGCTCTCCTTCTTGCGTGACACGACGACAGAACAGAGCGGCAGCAGACGGTATTTGATCTGGCTCACCACATCTTCCGTCATCAGCGCATCGCCCTGGCTCGACCAGATGGCAGGGGCATAGATGATATGGGCAGGACGGTACTTGGTCAGGGCATCGATGACCACATTCAGCGTCTCCACCCTGCGTATCATACCAATCTTCACAATATCAGGCTGCATATCGTTCATGATAGCCTCTATCTGCCCCGAAACAATCTCGGCAGGAATATCGAAGAACTCCTGAATACCGAGCGTATTCTGCACAGTGATGCTGGTTATTGCCGAAACAGCATAACCGCCCAACTCGGCAATCGTCCTGATGTCCGCCTGCACACCAGAGCCTCCGGTGCTGTCTGAACCTGTAATCGTTAATATCATATCCTTAAACTTTGAACCCGATGATAAGTTTGAGGGCAAAGATACAAAAAAAGAGCGAATAATCCGCAGAATTTGCAGATAATTCGCTCTTTTTTTTATTCTTCAGTGAGATCTTTACAATCCTTGAGTATCTCGGCAGGTACCTCATCGCAACGCTTGTAGCGGCTGATGTCGGTAACATCGTCCTTGGCAGTCCATATCATGGAACCGGAAGCCAGGAGGCGGGTTACGAGATAACTCTGGTTCCAGTCGCCCTTACCGTTATCATAGCTTCCGCTGATGATGTAGCCCTGGTATGGATCGTTCTTGATAGCGAACGAACCGGTGATATGGCGACCATACATACTGTCAAACTTCTGATACATCTCGAAAGTCTGGTCCTTGCGGTTGAAAACGATGTAGCAGTATGTGCCCTCAGCAAGAGGTTCACCGTTCCACTCAGCCAACTCCCATGTGCCATGAAGATTGGCAGGTGTAACTTCCAGAGAAGGCTCCTCCGGTTCCTCATCATCGCTGCTGCAGGCTGCAAAGCCGCAGGCAAACAAAGCAATCACCAGGAGGGTGAAGAGTTTTTTCAAATATTTCATTGTCTTGGTATTTTTTCTTTTTTACTTTTTTCCTTTTTTACCTTTTTACCCTCTTACCTTTTTACCTTTACAACGACCTGTATCGTTCTGTCAGACGGACGGGCATCCAAGCCCTCCAGAATAACAGGGAAGGTGAAGGATTCGGGCATCGTAGCCGGAATCTTATCGGCTATGATGGTGATGACGAGGTCAGCCTCATCACCCGGTTCTATCACCTCAGGCTCTGTCGTAAGACGGGCATAAGGAGGAAGAAGGAGGCTGGATATACGGAGCGGCTTGTCGCCGCTGTTTCCGCAGAGGATGCGTGCCTCAGGCTCTGTGCCCGGCTTTACCTCTGTGATACTTGCCTTCGCCTGTTTCAATCTGAGTGCGCCCATCTTGTGCGGATAGCGCGCCCACTGGTCAGCACCCGGCAGCACCTTTCCCGTTAAGGCAAGCTTAACGGCAGGCTGTCCCTCTACCTCTTTCAGATAGAGATAAGCACCCGTATTGATGGTGCCCGGATAGCGGTTAGGCGTGAAGGTGATCTGCACCTGACAGGTATCGCCAGGCTTCATCACATCGCCCCTGACATAAGAACTGGTACATCCACAGGTGGTTCTCACCTGTGTGATGTGCAGTATCTTCTTGCTCACATTCTTACCTACGAAGGTGAAGGTGCGAGGCGCATCGTCCTCGGTCATCGTACCTGCATCGATAAGCGGATGCTCAAACTTCAGCAGTTCCTTCTGCGCATTCACCGTAACAGGCAAAGCCAGGAAGAAAAGCGATAGGAAAGCAAATATCTTCATATTACATCCAATTACATCCAACCATTATTACCGGCACTCTTTCTAACGGTCACAACTACGGTCTGGCTGGTACCATCGGCAGCTGTTACGGTGAGCGATGTGCTTCCGGCAGCGAGTCCCTTCACGATGAGCGTCTTGTCATCTACCGAAGCAGAAGCTACACTGCCATTCGCTACAGAGCAAGAGAAGCCCTCTGTCCGACCTGCGAAATATGCAGCGAGGTTGAGAGAAACAGTCTTCTCGATGCCCACATACACGTTAGGCAACTTCATATCAGAACTGAGTTCCTTGTTCTTGATGTTATTCAAGAGCTGAGCTGCATCAATCAGACCAGCACCCATCTTGCCGATGTACTTAGAGAGCTGTACAATCTCTGGCGAAGCACCTATGGTAGTATGGTTCATATAGTAGGTCTTGGTTGCACCATTCTGATAATGACTATCCAGTTCCTTCACAGATTTCTTCATCAGGGCTACGAAGTCGGCAGCACGATAATGACGGTTCGTCTTGGCAGCATAAGCGAGACCCAAGGCAGCCACACCAGAAACGTGAGGACAAGCCATAGAGGTTCCCTCCATGTAGCCGTAAGCAGGCCGACCGTTCTTGATCATCGTAGAGAGCACAGCACCTTTCTGCTCGGTTGTCGTCTCTGCCCAGTATTCATCTTCCTGCTCGCCAATCTTGCTGTAATATTCCAAGTCGCCACCAGGAGCACTCAGGGTTACGAGCGAACCGAAATCGGTGTAGCAGGCTGGAGTAAAGTCGGCAGCTAATGAAGATACGCAGACGCACTTAGAGTAAGCACCTGGGAAAGCAGGATTGCCAGCATACTCGTTACCGGCTGCGAAGACTGGAATACCACCGTCGATGACACCATTAGGCGAACCGGCATTGTTGATAAAGTAATCCAGAGCTTCCTTCTCCAGCGGATAGGTCTCAGCCCATTCCTTCTCGGTAGCAGGACCCGGAGTATAACCGTTGATGATGCTAGACTCTGAAGAGTTGTAACCCCAACTGCACTGCAGGATGACTGCACCATTATCGGCAGCATACTTGATGGCTCTCGCCTCGCCTGCCAAGGTTACACTGTTCTGACCGGAGAATACCTGGCAAGACATGATCTTGACACCAGAGTTAGGAGTACCGTCACCACCAGCTACACCACAAACACCTCTACCATTATTATTTACGGCTGCAATGGTACCAGCTACGTGAGTACCATGACCGGTGTCATTGGCATCAGTCCAGGTAATATCGCCGCTCTCAGTAACGAAGTTGTAGCCATGAAGGTCGCCCTCATAACCGTTTCCGTCGCCGTCAGTCTTGGCACCCTGAACACTTTCGCCCGGGTTGCACCACATGTTGGCTGCCAGATCAGGGTGCGTATACATCACGCCCTCATCGAGAATAGCCACGATAATAGAAGGATCACCTGTACAGATCTTCCATGCCTCAAGTGCATTCACATCACATCCTGCCTTAGCACCTACGTGATTATTGTTGAGGTTCTCGAAGTCATAGTTGCCCTCACCCAGGTTACGGTAATGCCACTGGCTGGCAAAGCCTGGGTCGTTTGGCTCGCCCTCGGCTGCTGCGCGGGTAGACTTCTGCTGAAGCGCCTTATCGCTGAGATAGATGCGCTTGCTGTCGGTATTGTAAGCACGCTTGATGCGGCCGTTGGTCTGAACCTTTGAGATTTCACCCAACTGCTTCAGTCGCTCGGCAGCCGCCTTCAGGTCGGTTCCCTTATTAAACTTCACCGTATACCAGAGGTGAAGTCCCGCCTCACGGGTTCTTGCCTCAGTATTTGCATCTACCGGGAACACACGCTCGAAGCTGTAGCTTCCCAGGATGTCGAGCACCTCGTCGGTAGAAGGAATACCCGAACGGGTAGCCTTTCCGGCGCGAGTCTTGCTCAGTTGTGCCTGGTCGAGGATATCGCTCATTTCCGGACTGAACTTAATCAGCAGTTCACCCGCCTCAGCATCTGCCGGGATGGTGATTTCTGAATTGTCGTCAGAAGAGCCGATGGTTGACAGGCTGTCTGAACAGCCCGTCAATGCCAAAGCGACCATTGCTATATAGAAAAACTTTTTCTTCATTGTTTGCTTCTATATTGTTTTTATGTTTATCTTACTTTTTCTTGTTTCTCCTGTACTTAGCCATCAGCGCAGCTTCATCAATATCGCCTGCTGCCACGTATTTACGGTAGTAGAGCGGATAAGCTACACCCGGAACCTCCCACTTGCTACCTGGGTCGCTGGTTCCGTAATAGTAGTCGTAGCTGTAGCTGTCTTCTGTCATATTAGAGAAACCAACGGCAGCGCCATCGCTATTCTTACCCTTAGGCTGCTGGTTGAACACCATCGTAGGTGCATTCCATTCTACCAGGTGTGGATGGAAGAGAATCCAGTTTGGCACCTTTCCTGTAAAGAAATTCAGGTTGAGTGACAACTGACGGCAGTTTGGCAATACACGTGGCACCTGAAAAGGATAAACATCCGCACTAACTACAGAACCATCCTTGTGTTTGCAGGTTACAGGATTATCCCAGCCTGAGAGCAACCACTTGCAGGTATCGCCTACCAGCTTGTCGAGATAATCTTCCTTGTTGGTAGAGAAGTCAGACTTGGTGTATCGGGTAGCCTTGCCGGCAGCCTCCAGTGCCTCAGTCATCTCTTCATCGGTAGGAAGTTCACCCTCCAGGAAGCAGTAAGACAACTCCAGTGTATTCAACTTATCCCATGTCAGGAGCTTGAGAAGCGCCTGGCGGTCTGGAGTTCCGGCATTTACCTTACCATACAGTCCGATAGGATAGTTATTATAAACATAGACGCCTGATGCATTCTTTCCGCCCAGCGAAGCGATGTCGAAGAGAACATCCGTACGGCGCTGTGCGTAGAGAATGAGGTTACGCAACTTAGGGAAGTTCTTCTCGTTGACGATATCGGTGATATCTGACAACTTGTTGAAGTTGTTACTTACCAGGTTGAGCGATTCAAGACTCTTGCCCAGATTAATAAAGTTAGCAGGCAACTGAGTCAGACCGTAAGCCTGAACGGTAAGATTCTTCAGATACTTCAGCGAGCAGATTTCATCACCGAGGTTCACCTCACGAATCTGGTTGTTCTCGTTGGAAACAACAGAGAATGACTCCAGGAACTTGAGGTTGCCCACTTCCTTAGGAAGAGTTTCGCCACTCTTGAGGTTGAACATGCTGAACTTGACAGAACGTACACGTCCTAAAGCCTCAGGATGTTTTTTCACTAAATCATCAGTAGCTTCCCAGAGTGTTACGCCGCTCCAGTTGCGCATGTTGTCGCTCGTATCGTAGGTTATCATGCTGCCCAGCTTCTGGTTAATCATGATGACAGAGAGCGAGTCTCCCGCACGGTTATCCTCAATCTTAGGTGCAGCCTTCTGACGAACAGTCAAGACAACATCCTCTGTAGGATTTCCATCAGCATCCACCAGCTGGTCTTCTGCCTTGACAGGCACCAGGTGAACCTTAGCCACACGAACGGCAGGAACCACGTTCATCGTCCAGCGGAACTTGAAGTTGACGCTGCGAGGACGATACTTTCTATCCAGCACGATGCCCAGGTTGGTACCCTCCAGCTTGTCTTCATCCTTACTGTTCAGGAGCCAGCCTTCACGCTCACTCTCGTTCTCAGCCTTCTCGGCATCGGGCATGTTTCCCTCGAAGGAATACTCAATCTTTCCGATCTTGCATTCCACGTTGGCAGAAATCAGACTCTCGAATGCACGGTTATCGTAAGAATCAGAGTTCTCGATTTCCACTACAGGTTCCTTCAGGAAAATCTGCTTACCATAACCAAACTGGGTGATGGTAAGCTTACGGCTCTGTCCATTAGCACCCTTGAAACGGAGTTCCGTGCTGCGGAGTGTGTTAGAAAGAGTAGAATCTACCTTGATGGTACCCTCAACAGATCCCACGCCGTTGGCTGGCGAAAGCATGAGCCAAGGCTCAGAGGTATTTGCCACCCAGTCTTGCGAAGCAGCGATGGCAATCTGCTCTGTTCCTCCCTGCGGACCTAATGCAATCTCCTCCTTATCGAGAGCCAGGCCTCCTGGGATTTCGACATCATCCTTATCGCTGCAGGCTGTGAAAAGCCCGGCAGCGAGAACGATACCTAATGTCAGTTTATTGATATATTTCATATTACTACTTTCTTATGGAGTTTAATTTTCGAGATTCAATGCATCGCAACCACGAATATCCTGGTTCTTATCGTAGAACAGCATATACATACCTGCCTTGATGTAAGGACATACGCTGGTTACATCGATAGAGATGTTAGGGTTGTCGGCGATGTTCAAGATATAAAGGTGAGAGGTCAGCGTCTCTTCTACCTTACGGATATCGTTGGAACCTATCTGGAACTGAATCAGACTTGGACAGGTGGTGATTCCTGTAGGCCATGTGCGCAGACAACGCTGGTCGGTCTTGGCATCACGCTGATGGTTGATGGCAAAGGCACGGAGCACGGCACTGTTCAACGGCTGGGTTGGCACCTCGGTGAAGCAGTTGTAGCTCAAGTCCATATTGGTAATGTATGGCAATGTGGTTGAGCGGAAATCATCAGAGAGGGATGTCAGCTTGTTGAATCGGAAGTCGATAACCTGCAAGAGATAAGCCTTCTTTCCGGTGATGGAACCCTTAGGGATGGTACGCATCTGGTTGCCGCTCAAATCGAGTGTCGTGATTGGCGAACCTGCGGTAAACAACTCTGAAGGGAACTTTTCGATTCTGTTGTTCGACAGACTAACTGTTACGGCATTGATACCCTTGTAGGTACCATGGCTTGTATCTACGCCTGTAATCTCATTATATGAGAAATCAACAGAACCCATCTCGCGAACAGAACTAGCATCAAAGATATTTGGTATCTTTTTCAGCTTGTTGTGGGCGAAGGTCAAACTCTCTACATCATCAGTAAAGCCACAGAGATTGGCTGGAATCTCCTCAATCTGGTTGTTGTTCAGATAGAGTGAAGACAAGGCTATGCCCGAACCGAACGGATGCAACTTCTTGATGTTGTTGTAAGCCAGGTCGAGCAGACCGAGGTTCACCATCTTACTCAAAGCCGATGACTCTGGGAATTCCTCCAGGTTGTTGTAGCTCATATAGAGAATCTGGAGGGTCTTACCAGTCTTCTCCTCAGCCAGGCGGGTCCAGTCGTTTCTCAGCTGGTTGGCAGAGATACCCTTGCAGCGTGCCAGGTTCATCGCCTGCAAAGCAGGAAGATTGTAGTAGAAGTCTGGGATGCGACGGATCTTTGGGCAGTTGTAAAGCTCAATATCCGTAAGGCTAGTCATCTTGTCCCATGCTTCCTCTGTAAACTCAGCGGCAAACTTACCGTAAACAGGATCATCAGCATTATAGAACTTAGCACAAACCTCATCTGATGTAATGGAAGAGTTACCGATATAGAACTGCCGCAACTTGGTAAGACGGTAGATAGCCTTTGAAATACCTGAGATGCGGTTGGTCAGAGTACCAATCTGTGCATCCTTCAAGTTGATGCGGCTGTCCTTCTTGATTCTGTTCTTTGGTGCCACCTTAGGATCTGAGTTGTAGCTTTCTACAATCATCTCCGACATGTTGGCACGTGGGTCATACTTCAAGAATTTGTTCTCGTAGTCATGACGCATTTCCCTCTTCTTAGCAACTGTCAAGTTATTGGCATCATAATCTGTGAAGATGTTGGCACCAATCTTCTCATCGTGAGAACCGAGGTTGAGCACCAGCAGCTCGGTGAGCTGACCGATGGCATCTGGCACGATACCCTTGGCACCGAAGCCTGCCAATACAAGACCTGTAACACGACCATTGCTATTGAGGGTAACACCTGGCTGGTCGCCCCACATATCCAGTTCCTTATTGAAGTTCCAGTTGGCACCATGGAAGGTAGCATCACCATAGAAGCTCCAGTCCTTGCCATCGAGAGATTCCCAGATGGCTTTCAAAGCCTCATAGTCCTTGATGTATTCCTTGGTCTTGGAAAGCAGGATAGGCACCTGGGCACTATCATTGAGCTGATTATCCTCTACTACGAAGGCCTCACCCTTGACTGGCTGGGTTTCATACTTGGTCTTTACCGCGCCCGTTTTACCGTATGTGGTATAAGAAGTAACCTGATAGGTTCCGGCAGGGAGCCATACAGTAGAATCGCAGTATGCAGTGCCCACCTCCATATACTTGTCGTTGGCATTGTCCGGATTCTGATGCTCCTTACTCTCCTCCTTATACTTTACCTTCACATTAGGGAAAGTAACGGTTTCACGGGTAAAGAGGTTGGTAACGCTGATATCAACCAGGCGGATATTAGAGAAGAGATACTCTGGGCTACCAGCACGGGTCTTCTCCCACTCCTTGATGAGATTGAACTTCACCTTACCTCGCTCCACTGTAGCTACAGAGAGGTTCTGAACATTCAACCCGCCACCAGTTACCGTGAAAGTCTCACCGGCAGAAGAAGCCAGCAACTCTTCATCTACCGCATCATAGAGATAGAAACCGATAACGGTATAGGTACCGGCAGCAAGCTGCAGTTTTTCACTTCTCAAACCATACTCGGCATTCTCTGCGTTGTAGGAATTGAGCACCAGGGTCTGAGAAACCGTGGTACCGTTATGCTCCATGACCACCTTGATTTTCTTGGCATCATCCAATTTCTCAAGCTTGTCAATGGCAGCAGCACGCGAAGCCCTCGAGGAAACCTTCTTGCTGAGCTTGAACTGCACATATCCATATGTGGTGTCCCAGCCCTCAGTTTCATCGTCAGAGCAACTTGTTACTGCAAAGGTCAGCATCGTGACCAAGAGCAACAAGAGTGCCTTTGAATATATCTTGAATCTGTTCATTACTTACTGATTTTACTGAAAGAAGTATGTTTCTTACTTTGATTATAGGTAGGCTCTACTACGAGAACCTTCACTACCTTGCCATTGTCCTGGAAAGCCATGTACACCGGAGCGGTATCTGGGAGTAGGAAAGCAAATATCCAGTTTTCATTCTCATCCATGCTTGGCTCAGGAACGATTTCCTGACCATCGCTGCCTATCATATAGAGATAGCCCGTCTCCATCATGGTAGTAGGATCCCAATTCTTGATGTTAGGATTTACTGTAAGCGAAGAACCTACTTCTGCCGAAGCAACATAGATTTCATCACCATTATAATTGAGGTAACTTGATGCTACTTCCTTATACATACCGTTTACATCCTTTGTACACGCTACGTCCAGGTAGTTCATGAGCTTGATGATAGGTGCAGCCGACTCATCGCCAGCCTCTGCCTTATTCTCCTTCTGGGTGAAGCGCATCAGGAAGTACTTGTTGTACAACCAGCTTACAGCATTAGGATCTTCCTCATCAATCATCTTTTCAGGGTTACCAAGCGCCTCATACTCAGCTGTAGGCAAAGCATAAACATAGCACTCACGCTCGCCACTCTCCAAAGCATCAATGGTAAGACGGATATCACCACCCTCGCCAGTAGTCTTCACGAAACGTTCGTATACAGGCTCCAAGCCCCAACTCTGAACCTTGAATACTACTAATGTATAGTCATCGGCTGCAGTTTTCAATGTGAATGGTACAAAGTTAGAGAAGGTAAATTTGTTGGTAGTCTCCTCACCTGTAACACCTGTTGTTCCTGTTTGAGAGAAGGTCTTACCATCCAAAGATACAGTCCAGTCTGCCCATGGTGTAGAAGTTGGATAAGTTACATCCATGGTGTTAGTAGGCATACCATTGTAGATGACAGGTACAGAAACCTCTGCCTTGCCATCCTCAGATGCGAAGGTAATGAACTCACCCTCGTTCTTGGCGATGGCATACTTGGCGTTCTTTACGCCCTCCTTGAACATCGCACCACCGGCAACAGCCTCGTGAGGACGACCTACCATGAAACCACCATCCAACTCTACCCAATTAGGCATATTGGTTACAGCAAAACGATAGTTGGCCTTTACGGTAAACTTCTTGTACTCGTTGTAGCCAGCCTCGATACCAGTTTCGGTGATATCGTTGCCATCTATATCGAATACCTTCAACTCATAACCAGCAGCAGAACGATGCACCTCTGCGATGGTCACTTCCTGGGCACCCATCTTCAAGTTCAACTGAGCAACACTCAAATCCTTGCTTGCATCATCATCTGTAAGAGTAACCTTAACAGTCTGCTTACCAGCAGTACCATTGATTACAAAACCATTCTCGCCATCATTCTGGGCAATTTTACACCAGATTTTGTTAGAAGAGAGACTCCAGCTCTCGTTCGCATCGAATGTAAACTCCTTTACTTCACCGGCTGCACCCGCAATGGTCTGTACCTGTGGGAACACAGGAGTTACGGCATCGTCGTCATCGCTTGAACAAGCAGTAAACATGCACACTGATACCAGTACCACAAGTACGAGCCAATATTTTGAAATTAACTTTTTCATTTTGTTCTTTTGTTTTTTTTACTTGAATATATCTGCAGTTTTCTGAATATATCTGCATTAGTAAACCATCCGAAGGCTTAATATCCTTGTTCTTTCAATTTCTCTGCCTCTGCATCGCTGATCCATTCATACATGGTGATGAAGGTTCCTACGTTGCCGAATAATGAACCATCTTTGTTGTTTACACTCATAACAACATACTGCAATACATAGTTCTGGCAGGTGTTATAATAAGAGGTATAGAGAGAAGGCTGGCTGATGCGCAACTTGCCGTCTCCATAGATGGTACCGAACGCCTCGCCGGTCTCACCGGCTATCTGGTCGTCCATCTCTACCTTTGGCTCAAGAATGTTCTTGGTGCTGAACTTCAACTTCAGGTTGTAGCCCTTATAGTAAACATCCTTCAGCAGAACGGTATTCTCCTCGCCTTCCACCACCTCGGTCTTGATCAGACGGTTGGTTACGTTGTTCAGATACTTGCTGTAGAAGGTAGATGTTACCATACACCAGCCTGAGAAGTTGTGGATATCGAAAGGACAAGACTTCTGCATTACCACGTGGGCATAGTCCTTATAGAGATCTGTCCAGTTATACTTCTCCGGAATCACCAGTTTCAGGGTGAAGCCGAGCGAGTCGGTCTTGCCGATGTTATCATAGATACCCTGAACCTTCACATTTCCTACCATCTCGCCCGCCTTGATTGTAACGGTGTTGTTGAGGATGCGGTAATGCTTACCCTCGATGGCATTGCTCTGCATGTCTACTACCTCCACGCCGAAGGTGCGGTCGTAGTCAGCTTTTTCGGTTGCAGATACAGGCACATTGAAAACCTCATTGCTTTCCTGTACAGCATACTGATAGAGCGTATCAGAGAACATGATATGACTTGGACCAGCATAAGTGGTATAATCCTGTGAACAACTCACAAGAGCGATGAGTGCAGCTACGGCTGCCAAACATCCCATCATTATTTTCTTCATGATCGTCTCCTTATTTTATTTGTTACTTTCATTAGGCTGAATCTCAGAACCTGGTGCCTCAAGCTCATGCTGAGGAATTGGCCAGACAAAGAGAGGGTCATCCTTTTCAACCTTCAAACTGCTCTGCACGAAGTTGGCAGCAGGCTGGTCGGCAGCCTTACGCTCAAATCCCTTGTGCCAGCGCTTGAGGTCGTTCAGACGGAAGCCTTCCATATAGAGTTCCTTCACGCGCTCTGCCTCGATTATCTTCATGGCGTTGCTCTCGCTCATCGAGGTGTTACCACCATAAGATGAGTAGCGGGCTGTACGCAAGGTAGAGATGTCCTTACCTGCCTTACCATATTCCTCCTTCATGGCGTAAGCCTCAGCACGTATCAGATACTGCTCTGAGAGACGGAATACCATTGGCTGGTGAACATGCAGGATATTGTTGCTCAGGAATTCTGCATCGCCGAAATACTTGCTCAGCAAAGGCCACTGCAAACCGTGCTCATAACCGGTGGTACGGGTTGTGAAGATGGCTGCAGCACGGAGGTCATTACTGTCGAATGAGTTGATGACCCATGTCTCAGGCACATAGTCAGGGCGGTAACTTACATAGTTGAAGTTATCGAAGATGGTACCCAGTGCACCGCCATAGCTGTTCACGGTAAAACCTACCTTCCAGATAGCCTCACGCGAATCACCATAGGTCCAGATATACTTATAATCGTTCACCTGGTTTGAATAGGTGTTGGAAGAAGCCTTCTCCAATGTATAATACTTACTGCCGATTACCTTAGATGCATACTTGATGGCATCATCATACTTGTGCATATATAAGGATACGCGCGCACGCAAGGCATGACAGGTATACTCGTTGAAGTAAATCTCGTTGTAGAGACTTCCTGTGAAGTCTTCGTCTACCTTCAGATATTCGGCAGCCTTATCAAGGTCTCTCAATACGAAATCGTATGATTCCTTCAGACTGGCTCTCTTCTGTGGCTCATTGCCGTAATAGTGCTCTGTGAGTACAACGCCGAGTTCCTTCTCTGCCTGCTCATCGCTATCGTAAGCCTTGCAGAAGCACTTGATCAACTCAGAGTAAGCCAGTGCACGTGCGAAGTAAGCCTCGCCCTGATACTGCTCCAACTTGTCGAGCTCCTTATCACTGTTGGTGTTTGCCTTTACCTTATCTACATTATCGAGCAGGAAGTTGGCATTGTTGATAACACCATAAAGGTCGGCATATACCGACTCGATGTCGGTGTTGGTAGCCTTGATATCTTTCCAACGGTAGATATCGCCATAGGCATTAGAGTAGCCCTTCACGCAGTACACGAAGTCTGCCTGCAGATCTGGCAGGATTGTCAGATTGCCCGAATAGAGGGCGCTGCTCTTGAAACTGTCGTAGATACCGTACACCAGCTTGTCCATATCGTCCACCGTGTTGATAGCCTGGTCCATGCGGATAGAATCCTCAGGATACTTATCAAGACAGGAAGACATCGAGAGGGCTAGGATTCCCGACAGGATGTATGTCTTTATATTTTTGATATTCATTTTTTTCTCCTTTCTTGGTTAGAATTGCAATTCAACACCCAGAGTAAACTGGCGTGATGCCGGATACTGTGCCTGGTAAATATTGGATGAAACCTCAGGATCCAGACCGTTGAAACCGGTTATGGTGAAGAGGTTCTGTGCCTGACCGTAGATTCTGACCATCGAGAAGAAGTTGGTCTTACGCAACAGACTCTGTGGCAAAGAATAGGACAGATTGAGATTCTTCAGACGGAGGAACGATGCATTCTCCAAGAAGCGGTCGTCGAGCTGGGTTACCTCGCCCCAACGTGGGATGTCGGTAATATCGCCAGGCTGTTTCCAACGGTCGTACAACAGACGGTTTGACTGGTTGTAAGCAGTACCGAAGGTTACACCGCTCTCCTCGAAGTAACGGTCGTTGTTGATCACGTAGCGTGTACCGATCCAGCTGAACTGGGCAGAAAGCTGCAAGCCTTTCCAACGGAAGCTTGTACCGAAACCGCCCATCCAAGGTGCATCATAGGTCTTGCCCGTCATCACCTTGTCGCTCTCACGGAACTCGTTGGTTACGTTGCCGTTCTTGTCATACCAGAGCTGCTCACCATTCGCTGGATTCACACCGGCATAACGGTTCAGGAAGAACTCGCTTACTGAGTGACCCACCACATACTTCAAACCGGTGGTTGAATTTACATACTCGGTTACACCGTTATAAAGTTCCTTCAATCGGTTCTGGTTGTAAGATACGTTGGCACTTACATTCCAGGTGAAGTCGCGTGTGCGGATTACATCACCGTCAACACTCAGCTCGATACCCTTGTTAGCCATCACACCTACGTTCTTCCAGCGATAGCCCTCGCCGGTTACGGTGTAAGACTCAGGAACGCGCATCAGCATATTAGAGGTACGCTTGTAGTAAGCCTCGAAACTGAAGTTGATTCTATCGAGGAAGCCCAAGCGGAGGGCGAAGTTGTTTGCCCATGTTGACTCCCAACCCAATTCCTCGTTACCACTCTGTGATGGATAGAAACCGGCAGTATCATCGTAGTTGGCACCACCAGAAACCAAAGCCAGGTGATAATAGTTAGGAATCTCAGAGTTACCTGATGTACCTGTACTTACAGCAATCTGGGCTGTGCTGAGCCACTTCATATCCTTCAGCCAGTCGGTAGACTTCACGTTGTACATGAAACCGAGCGACCAGAATGTACCCCAGCGATGATCCTTACCGAAACGTGAAGAAGCATCGGTACGCAGAGAGAAGTCGGCATAGTAGAGCTCCTTATAGTTATACTCGCCACGCATGAAGAATGACAGGTAAGAGTAATCTGAAGATGAATCTGCCCAGCGGCTGGCACGTGTACCTGATGATACATTGGTTAGGAGATCGCTGGTCTGACCCTTGGAATATACCTGGAAACCCTCTGAGTGGAAATTGACAGCCTCCTGACCCAGCATCACGTTGAACGAATGGATATCGTTCAGAGTAAAACGGTAGTTAGCCGTAGTAGTCTCTGTCAGGTTGATGGCATCGCTGCTCTGGCGTGCCGCAGTACCCTGTCCGTTATTTGAAGAGAGACTTGGGAACGACTGGAGGAACGCTGTAGAATGGGTGAAATCGGCACCGAACTGAGTACGGATAGTCAGATTCTCTATCGGATAGATTTCAGCATACATGGTAGAGAGTACCTTATATTTCTTGTTCTTGATAGGATTCAAGCCCATGTAAACGATAGGGTTCTCGCTGGTTCCAGCCCAGTTGCCTGCAGCAAGTGAAGCCAGACTGCCATCCTTGGCATAAGGATTCCAGTAAGGCAGCATGAATCGACATGCAGAAATAGGAGTAACGGTAGTATAGCTACCATCGTCAGCCTGCTGAGCCTCCTCATAGGCAGCCATGGTGTTGGTACCTACCTTCAGCCACTTGCCAGCCTTTACATCTGCATTGGTACGGATGTTGTAACGGCGGAAGGTTGAATTCTGTGCGATACCGTCCTGATCGTAGAAACCACCAGAAACATAGTAGTTCAAGCGGTCGGTAGCACGATTGACAGAGAGTTCGTAGCTCTGCAGCGGAGCGCGGTCATTGAACACCTCGTCCAGCCAGTTTACGTTTACTCTTGAAAGGAGATTGTAATCCTTACCTGTATCCAGACCTACTTCTTTCTCAAACCGTATACGCTCGTCGGTATTCATCATTTTCCAGTTGGTCTGTGCCAACTCAGAGAAACCATACTGTGCACGGAGCGTAATCTTCGCCTTGTCCATTGACAAGCCTCGCTTGGAAGTGATGACAACCACACCATTGGCAGCACGTGCACCATAGATAGAGGTAGAAGAGGCATCTTTCAATACAGAGATACTTTCGATGTCGTTAGGACTCAAGGTATTGAAATCAGAACTTGAGATTGGCACGCCGTCGAGGATAAAGAGAGGCGACTTGCCGGAGTTGATAGAGTTGGTACCACGGATCTGGAATGTAGCCGCCTTGCTAGGTTCACCCGAAGAAGAGATGACCTGCAAACCAGTACTCTGTCCCTGCAAAGCTTGGTCGAAGCTTGCCGCCGGCACATTTTCTATCTTTTCAGACTTTACGGCAGACACGGAACCCGCAATGGTTCCCTTCTTTCTCACGCCATACGCCACCACGACCACTTCATCCATCATCTTGGAATCCGAAGCAAGAGTGATGTTGAGCGTATTTGTCTGCGCTTTCACAACGTGCTTCTGCGTAACGCAACCCACATAAGAGTAGGCAAGCGTAGCTTTCGAAGCACCCTTAATTTCGATGGTATAGTTACCGTCAATATCGGTCACTACGCCATTTGATGTTCCCTCTTGCATAATGGTCACACCAATCATCGGTTCGTTGTCTTCAGCAGACACGACTGTACCCTTGACGCTGAAACTCTGCGCCAAGACCGATTGGATAGACAACAATACAAGTGAGACAAGTAAAAGAGTTAATCTTCTCATCCTTGTTTGTTTCAAGTTTATTAATTAATAATTATCATTTTTTTCTCGTTTTTTTCTCGTTTGGTAAAAGCCGAAAGCACTCAGGGCAACACTTCGCCCCTCCATTTATACATTCTTTCACTAAAATGCACGCTATGGAAATACCTATTTAACTTAAATCGGTGCAAAATTACGAATATTTTCTTATTTGCCCAAGATAATCGCTTAAAATTTAAATAATTAATACGAAATATCTATGTTTTTTAGCATATTTGCTCATAAATTTAGTTATTTGTCGATTTTTTGTCACACCCGATTACAGTTTGCAAAAACAAGTTCAATACATACTTTTTTTTGTTTCTATGCAGCCGTTTTCATAAAGCTGAAATTACGTCCCGACGTAGCTTGTACTACGTCCGGACGTATCTTTTGCTGCGTCGGGACGTAGCAAATGCTACATCGGGACGCATTTTTTACAGCATGACAACAGGTGGCAATAAGGTGACAACAAAAACGCCCCTTATTGCCACCCGTTATTCACTCATAATCAAATAGTTTAGTATAAGTGTGGCAAATGTTGCATTAAGTTAGAGAAAAATATACACATGTAATACAACTGAATACAGATATAGTTCAGTCAGCTAACACAAGTGGTTCTGTCTGCTAACGCAAGTAGCTCAATCAGCTGACTCAAGTAGCTCAGTCAGCTGACGCAGATATCTCGACAAGCCGAAGGATACGTCTCCATTAGCCTACGGAGTCGTATCCGTAACCCGACGGAGTTATATCCGTAACCCAATGCTGTCATATTCTTAA